>Ga0302319_10000481_pt1 | contig 89215 bp, 106 predicted proteins | sample Bog_T0_2_FD_203319 | JGI IMG/M metagenome (GOLD analysis project Ga0302319, IMG submission 203319) | Peat permafrost microbial communities from Stordalen Mire near Abisko, Sweden - Bog_T0_2 | ecosystem: Environmental > Terrestrial > Soil > Wetlands > Peat | place: Sweden: Abisko, Stordalen... | reverse complement strand
CTATGTATATTCGCCTAGCGCACCTGCGCTTAATAATAGTGTTACTATTACTAATACGATTAATGTCGCCATCACCGTTCCTCCTGCGACAACGGCAACTGCGGTTGCGGCTTACGTCAACGCCAATATATCCGCCTACGTATCCGCTACCGTTGTAAATGATGGCAGCGGCGGCACTCCTGGAACAGGGATTATTACTGCCAATGCCAGCACCCAACTTCTGGATGGCATCAACTGGTTGCTCTCTAGTAATGTATCGGGCTCTCCACAATTTGTATTGAAGAACGCCTTAGCACTCCCAACCGATGTAGGTTACGCTTTTAATAACGGAGAAACCCTGCTTTTCGTTCCAACCACCATTGATCAAGTCAACCTATTCATAAACACGTTGGCAGTAAGTGGCATCAGTACGGCTAGTTTGATTAATACCGCAAATAGAGATTCGCAACTCGAAGTGTCGTCGGAAACCTATGGAAGTCAGGGTTACGTTGAAATCGTAGGAGGTGCGGCAAACGGTTATTCATTCCCAGTCATAAATTCCGGACTAGACATTGACAACACGTATTGCGCGATTTCTGCGTCTTCTATAGCATCTGCTAATGTAATCAGCGGACAATGGTTTTACCTACAAGCAGCTAACACACAACAGAAACAAACACAGTTTGGACCCGGCACCGATGTTACCATTACCCCAAATCAGCCTTCTGCAGGTTTGAGTACGGTGAGTTTAACTGGTCAAACCTTAAGTGAGCGTTTCTTCGGCGCACCTAGAATTATAAGTGGATTGAGTGGACTAACTTTCAGAGTCGAAGCGCAGGGTGATTTGGTTTGTTTTAGTTATGTCGGCAGCACGGGAAGTCCACAGTATCTGACGTTCTCAGTGAATTTTAACGAATCCGGTGGCGGAAATCTAAGTGTTGCGGTTCCAAGTACGGGAATAGGTCAATATACTATTACAAGCGGTGCAGCAACTTTTAGTGGATTAAGTATTGGAGATTTGGTAACTGTATCGGGTCTAACGAATAGTGCGAATAATGGTACTTTCGTAGTTTCTGGTGTAAGTTCTAGTGTATTGCAAGTAACCAACCCTAATGCCGCTGTTGAAGCCAGCGATACGTATACTACGGGTACTTTCACCGCTACAACCGGTGTCATGGAGGGCGATTCTGTGATCGTTGGAGCACCATTTAGTGCCCCAAATCAGGGAACCTATAGGGTTATTAGAACATTCAACGATAGTTTTTGGATTAAGAACACCGACTACGTAGAAGAAGAACAAGTATTGACTGGCAGTAGTTTGAAGTTTTACGAATACGAAGCCACGATCCCCGGTGATGATTTGGTGATTTCCAGCAATGCGTTTGGAACCACAAATGCTGGTACCTATCCTGTTTATTCAGTTCCTAGTCCCACGGAAATAGTAGTAACCGGAGTATTGACTACTACCTATGTGTTCTCGGTAAGTTCGGCCAACGCTACCGTTGGAGCCACGTACTCCAACAATGGTGGAGTTTTTACTGTGGGATCGACTATTTCTGGCGGAACTACATTACTCGCTACCGGCACAAGCAATCCGTTGTCATCTGGAACTCTTACTAAGATCTCGGGCACCGGCGATACCACGATTACATTTTCCTCGTACACAATCAATAGCATCAATCTAAACGGATTGCTGTCGTCTTTCTACATCGAAGAAGGAACCGCATATACAGGATACAAGCATGTCTATTTGGTAGCATTACAACCCGGTACCACTAACTTGAATCAGATCTTATTTGATACGTATTTACAATATGAGAAGATCAATCAAAGCGCTGGTGTAGAAGTTACGGCTTTAAACAAACTTAACTTTGGAACATCGGTTTCTCAAGGACTAGATGGCTACAAGTATAATACTGGACTGATTCAACAAGCAAATCGTGTGATCTACGGTGATCCTACGGATTCGAGTGAATATCCTGGAATTTCTGCGGCGGGCGCTGATATTTTTATTAGAGAGCCTTTGGCATTGGTAGTTAGTTTGGCAATTGGAGTCAGATTACAAACAGGTGCTCCATTTAGTGCGGTGAGTCAGCAGATCCAGAGTAATGTAGCGGCTTTAGTTAATAGCAATAAAGTTGGACAGAGCATAGCATTGGGCTCCATAGTAGCGGTTTGTATGGTCGTACCTGGTGTAACTTCAGTAGTTATTTCGAGCCCTCTGTATTCTCCTACAGATGATCTGATCGCAGTGCAGCAATCCGAACAAACCTTTATCCTAGATCCATCAAATGTTTCGGTTTCGGTGATCGGAAGTTAATATGGCTATAGCGACAACGCAGAGCGAGTACAAAAGACTAAGAGGTTATCTCAATCCTACTATCAAAGGGAAAAATGTTGACGCCGTTTTGTATTCCTTGGCGACAGCGACTTCATACTTAGTGAATTCGGTTTACGCCGTCAATCAGAATTTGTTCATTACCACAGCTTCTGCACAATACATTGACCTTTTGCTTTCAAGTTATGGCATCACAAGGCCAGCACAAATCGGAATCAGTGATGGCGCCTTTCGCGCCATCGGTTTAGAAGTCAAGAACAGAAAACAAGTTAGGGATCTTATCAACAACTTGCTTGATATCATTTTTAGCGACGAATTCTGTAAAGCCACGGATTCCGCAACTGCGGTAGAGCCTTATAATTTAGCAGATGGCGACACCTTGATTGTAAGTTTTGACGGCGCCACTCCAGTAACCATTCCTTTTCTAGCAGCAAATTTTACCAACATTCACGCTGCCTTAGCAGTTGAAATCGCAGATGCCGTAGTTGCCTACCTCAACAGTCAGGGATTATCAGGTCTGGCTGCGGTTAAAAATAATGGGTTGGGAAACTATGTCGAACTTGTTAGTAATACTATAGGTCCTCGGTCATCAGTTACAGTTATGGGTGGCAGAGCACAAAATGTCCTACTGTTCCCCGAAAGCGTGGGCGCCGGTGGAAACGCATCGACTCAATGGACGCTTAGTGTACAGAGTGATGGAAGAATTCGTTTTACATGGTCGGGCGGAGCCAATCCAAATCTTGGTAAGCTTTCACCCGGCGATTACGTTAATATCTACGGCGGAGGTTTTACTAGCTCCACAAATATCGGCACCTTTACTATCATAGATACCGTGGGTGGATTAGTTGGCAGCTCATATTTCGATGTCTACAATCCCATTGGTTCCACGGGGATCGTAACGCAGGGTTCGGACACCGCTGTTCTATTCTTTTATCCCGCAAAGCAAACCATTCAGACCAAAGGCTATTACGCCGCACTCTATCAGACCAGAACCAATGTGTTACAAATCTTTATTCCAGCCACTACACAAGTCATAGTTAGAAACAGAATCGGAGCCATGTTCCTTCATGATCCACCGCGTGGGAACTACACTTTCAATGCTCAGCCCAATCCCGGCGATACGTTTCAAATCACTACGTCGCTCAATTTTACAGCCGGAGTCGATTTTGTTATTGGTGGAACCATTCTAGAAACCGTTACCAACATGGTTGATGCCATCAATGCTTTAAATGCTGGTTTGCAAGCCATCATAAATAGCAACAATGTGGTATTGATTTACAACAACAGTTTATCCAATACCTTGGTTTTGACCTATACTGGCTCTGCGAGTATTGTGCCTGATCTAATGCAAGCTAGTAATATTTCGCTGGAGCCCAATCAATATGGTCCATACAGCTACGACACCACGCAACCCTTCACTGTAGGAGCTGAGCATTCGATTTTAACGCAAGACGTGAATGCTTCAACAGGAGATGTAGTACTTGTCGAAGACAGTGCGGGTTTTCCAAACGGAACCGGTTATGTAGTTTTTGACTACGGCGGTCCCACACAGGAATTGGCAAACATAATCGCAGTTCCTTCTAGTACGAGCATTTTGCTTTCACCGGTTAACAGTTTGCAGTATGATCATCCCGCTGGCCAGGAAATCCGCGTAGTACCCACTAAATCACCGGTAGTTCCAGCTACTAATGGTAGCGACTATCAAGGATTTATCACAGATATCGTTGGTGGACGAGTTTATTGTCAAAGCCTGATCGAACAAGTGGTGGCAGCCGGAATCGCAATAAATTTCGTAATCCTATATCCAAACGACATCGGATTGGGAAAAGCGGGAACTCCTAATTCAGAGATCGCTTATGTATACGGTCCAAACCCCACTACGGTAATATATCCAACCAATGATTTGACGGGAACTTAATATGTCACTACCAGTTGTAATCACCGGAGCGCAAATCACGATTTTTTGGAATAATCAACTTTATAAAGAAGTTGCCGATGTTAGTTTTGGCATCGATTACGGCGAAGAGGAGATTTTCGGAATTGACAGCGCCTATAGCCAAGAAATCGCAGGTGGAAAAGTAACGGTGAGCGGAAACGTAAGCGGATTTCGCATCAAAAACTCAGGTGGACTTCAGGCTAAAAACTTGCGTCCACTATTCACCGATGTTTCTGCAAATCCTTATGTGAGTTTGAGAGTTACGGATCGCTCTACTTCTGAAGATATTCTCTTTATTCCTCAGTGTAAAGTAGTTAGTGAAAATCATTCCATCCCTGCTACCGGCACATATAAACTGAACTTTTCCTTTAAAGGAATGATTCCTCTTATGGCCTTGGACCGCAGCTAAGTTTATATCTTAGGTTCTTGGGCAGCTTTTCCTTTACCAATTTAATATAGCCTAGATTTTTGGGACATCCTCTAACTCTACCTTCGGAATAGCTTCCCGCATTGTAAGCGCTTGCCAACTTAACCCAATCCCCCGAGCCATAGCGGTCTTGCTGATATCTCAGATAAAGCGCTGCAAATTTAATGCCAACATGGGGATCTCGAAGTTCCATGGGATTTTTTCCTTGCCATCCCATCTGAATTGCTGTGGTTTCTTTTATTTGGCAAACACTATAACTCGGAGATCCGGAGTCATATAGAGAATAGTCGAGTTCGAAATTGCGACTCTCGTGAGAACAGATCGAATACAGAAGTATTGCGCTCACCTTAGCTGCTTTGGCAGCAGCAGTTATGATTTGTAGATAGGTCATAGCTATCCTCCACCAAATACCCTATATGGTATTGCGGCAGAAGTCAAGCTAAAAACAATCTTTACTAATATGACGATAAGACAGGATTTTTCCACGTACATTGATGGAAACAATTTAAACACCCCAAATCCAGGTACGTGGCAACCCGGACAAAGCGGCTCTGACAATGGAAATCTTTTTACTTCCATCTATTATATATTATTAAACAAAAACGGACAACTTACCGATCAAGACAAAATAGACTACGCCGCCAAAATCAATCAGTGTATTGGTTCCAACCTACTCAATAGAGTTCCTGTTGGACAAAATGACGGACTCAATGGCCCAGATGACTATTATGGCACAGTAAGCGCATGCATTGAATTGGGAAACACGGAAATCCCCCGTAAATTACTTTGGGGTTGTATCAAATATAAAGGCTCTTTCTATAATCCGCAGCCCGGCAAGTGGCAATGGCAGGCTTTTTTAATCAGACAACCCGCACTTCTTACCGCGATGATTTCGGCGGCATTTCCATCTCTAATCAATCCCTTGCATTGCTGGATTCGCTGGATGTGTCATCCATTGTTCGTTTTTTCCGCGCTAGCCATCGCGATTTCCAATATGTCGGAAAACGTCATGGATACCAATACCAGACAGCTTACCTGGACGATTCAAAATAACCTAAAAAAGACTAGTCTATGGTGTTGGTTAGCAAGTAAGGTTTGGTTTTGGAGATTGAAGAAATACTATGGCGCGGATCCCATGAAGTCTGTGACTTCGATTTATTACAGTCCGCAAGGGCTAAATAATAACCCATATTCGAAGTGGTGGGTGGATTAGTCTTCGTATCCGCTGTCTTCACGGATTGTGCGTTTAGCCTCTACCCTGGCGACATCTATGGGACAGGCATCCAGATGTTCTTTGGATTGCGGTTTGTAGGTTTGACTTAAGAGGCCAGTCCAAATATCGTGATTTCTTAACAATACCCAAACATTTTTGCCATCGATTTGAACAATACTACCGGCCTGAGAAGTGGCACAAATAACAACGTCGCCTTCAATCATTCTTTAGGATTCCCTTCACAGTTTCTTCGTAACGCTTACCCTTGGTACGATTGGTGCAGTTATTGCATTTCCTGTAGTATTGCGTAGTCCCCATCTTTGAATACAAAACAATCTCTAAAAAACCGTTGTCGCATTCATGACATGCCCAATCACGCTTCAAAGCCTCTATATTTGAGTTGGCTTCTACAGCACTTTCTTCAAAACGCTTGCTTTCCTCATGGTCGGCTACCATTTGTCTGAGAGTCTCGAACCGATCCAGATCCAGACGGGCTATCTGTTTTCTTAGGTGAGCCAACTCTTTCTTTAACTGCCTGTTTTCTTTAGATAATCGCTGCTCTCTAGTGAACGATCTATCTGTTCGCTTACTTTTTCCCACTGTAGCGCACCTCTTCACTTTAGACTATATCACAGTAAAGATTGCGATGTCAATATGATATAATAGGGGTGTCAGTTAAACAACAATCTTTACCTAGGATCCATTCCAGAGGGCATTTAATGGCTATTCAGCGCCGCGAAAATTATTTAAGTCAGATGAGAGTTGACGTGCCTGATCTAAAGGCTGTTGAATCCGCTGTAAGTGCTGACTTTGACACGTCTTTTGAAGCATTCGTGACCGGAGCCGGTAACCCCTATATCATCAACGGCTTCGCGTTAAACATGGCCACCAACCCCATCGGTGGCGCCGCCTCAAACCTACAGGTAATCGTTAGCGCTGGCGCCCTCATGCACGTCACCGCGTCTCAGTCAGGTACCATATATTTGGTTCCAGCTGGAACCCCCGCTGTTACCCTAAATGCTGCGATTGTGTCAAATGTCAGCGGCGCCTTCGTTCCAGGCACCAATAACTATGTTGGCATCGATTACTATCGCTTCCAAGATCCCACAACCGACGTACAACGTGCGCTTTGGGATCCTTCAACGAGCCAACAAGATTCCACAATTGATCCCGCAGCGATCATCCTAAACTACGAATTCGTAATCACATCTACGGTTTGGGCTTCCAACATTCTTCCCATTGCCGTAATTCTTACCGATAGCGGCAACAACGTGGTTTCCATAACAGATTCCAGGCCCCTACTGTTTCGCTTAGGAACAGGCGGCGCCAATCCTAATCCGTTCAATGTCTATAGTTGGCCGGAAGGGACTTCAGAAAATCCACCAGTAACTACCACAAACGGCAGCAATCCGTTTTACGGTGGAGACAAAGCCATCACCGATCTCAAGGATTGGATGAACGCTGTGATGTCGGGCTTCCTAGATTTAGGCGGCGGACCCTATTGGTATTCGTTTTTTGGGACCGGTCCAAGTCCGGGTGGCAGTGTACCTCAACTTAGAGAAGACGCTGTTAATACCATCTTAACCAGTAATGGTAACATCAGTCACGGTGTGATTCCCGATACCACACCAATTCTCACGACTACCGGTAACGTTACCCTAGGCAGCAACCAAATTACCAGTCTGGCTTCCACAACAGGAATAGCCAGTGGTCAGTATATCAGTGGCGAAGCTTTTATCGCTGGCACCACGGTTCTTTCTATTAGTGGTTCCACGGTTGTCATGTCCAACGAAGCCTCAGATACTGTAACTGGAACCACGGTTTCATTTACAAATCCTGTGGCAACGCAACCGGGCCAAATTAATTGGTCCAACGTTTTAAATTTTAAAGTAATAGGTTCTAATTTAGAATATCAGATCCAAGCAAATCCTACGGGTAGCACAGTAACTCTGACCGATGGTGAAGTCGCTTATTTAGAACTTACTCGCGACGCCGCAATCTCCCCAGATCTTATTTGGACCAATGCTTCTGCTGTAGTTAGTTCCGTAGGCAGTGTGGCCTGGACGTCCGCTGTACTTGCTGGTGATTGGATCAAAATAGCTTCAGCAAGTCATGCCGCCTATTATCAGATTTTGACAGTTAATTCTGTTTCACAAGTCACATTGACTTCTACTTATGGTGGAACTTCTACGGGGGCTAGCGGAGCGGCTTCTCAATATGCTTGGGGAGAATATACATTACCCGGTGTTAGTGGTAATTCCAGAGATATTCAAATCGTACCACGTGCAAGCGTACCGATTGCATCGAATACTTGGTGGTTGCTAGCTAGAAACGATGACGGCGGCGCCTTACCTAGAGTTTATATTCGTTGGTTAGGAATGGATTTATCATATGGCGTCAGCGAAAACGTCAGTGGTCCTCAAATTCAAAACCTACTTACCTACACCGGTAGCCCAATTGAAAGCGCCACCGCTCCAGCCTATGTTTCTACATATCAAATGTGGGAAGGCGGAGGACCTTTAGTTCTTCCACAGATCGTTAGCATTACAACCGGTAGCGCGGCTTCGATGGCTTCTAATCAGTATTTTGAAATTTTTCCTTCCGTTAGTCTTATACAGTACTATGTTTGGGTAAACAAAGATGGAACCGGCGTGGATCCAATGCCAATCGCAAATGCGATTTCTTTGGAATGGATTGTAACCACTGGACAAACCGCTGCTCAAACCGCAACTACGTTGACCACTCTTCTCAATTCCACAAGCAGAAAAGATTTCACCGCAACCGCAATTAGTAATGTTATTACCGTTACCAATAACAGCGCCGGTCTTACCAATTCACCGGCTAACGTTAATGTGGGTGCTCCGTTTGCAATTTCTGCCACACAGGCCGGAACTGGTAGTGGAAACTTTGCTATTCAAGACGGCGATAATCTAACATTGGGTATTAAAAAACTTGATGAAGACGTTGGAATCATTCTAAGTTCATTGGATTCCCCAACATACGATGAGACCGTTGATGTCGTCGCTTCCGGTGGAACATATCCTCCTTCTTTAAATTCTCCGGTCTCTATAAACGGACCCGTTGCCAATGGCGGTTTCATTCATCTTCCAAATAATAGCAGAGAAGCCAACGCAACGCAATATTATACCGTGGGCAAAGGAACACTACAAGTTCTTCTTAATGGTCAGTTTTTAGACGTTGAAAGCGGAGCCTATGCTGAAGTCGGGGCCTCTGGCGCTCCTAGTAATGAAATTCAAATCGTTAGTTTTCCCGGTGGCGGATTAGTTGTTGGCGACGAACTTCAGTTTCGTTTTGCCGGTAATGGTGGGAGTCTGGGCGAAATCGGACCCGAAGGTCCTACTGGTCCTACTGGTCCCGCAGGGCCTGCTGGAACCAACGCATTTGGAAACGCGGTATCAGTTTCTACGAAAACCGGTCCATATACCCTAATGTCTACAGACTTTGTAATTTTAGGCGATTGCACCGGTGGAGCATTTACACTATCTCTTCCAACCGCAGCCACTGGTGTTGGAAGAATCTTTTTTATGAAGAAGATCGATTCCAGCGCAAATGTTTTAACGATTATGGCCAATGGGTCGGAATTGATAGATGGCAGCAATACTTTTCTATTGTCTTCGCAATGGCAAACCGTAACCGTGGTCAGTTCGGGATCAGCTTGGTATATTTTATAACTTTGGGAGCTAACTTTGACTTATAGTCCATTTTTCTTTAGTCAGCAAAGTACCGCAAGTTCCACTGGAATTGTGTCTAACTATACCAATAATAGTGGTACCGCAATTCCTCAAGGAACCCCTGTCAGCTCTACTGGCACACAAGACATGATCGCGCCCACCGATGTCACCTCGCAGGCTTCGGTTAGCGCATTTGTTGGCATTGCTCAGTTCAGAATTCCCGGTAATGCCAACGGGCCAGTGATCAGCAACGGCAGACTTTTAAATCTTTCTCTTACCTACGGATTTGCGATAGGACAGGCTATTTGGATTGGTCTGAGTGGTACCATCCAGAACACGCGCCCTGATGACGGTGTTACAGGTTTTGGTCCCGGCGACTTCGTCTATTACGTGGGAATAATTGTGCAAAACGAAACAAACAGTTTACAGCAAGATTTGGTAATAATTCCACAACTAATCGGTCAACTTTAATTAGGAGTAAATCATGGCAACTTATAGCAAAATTTTAGAACTTATCTCCGCCGTACCAAGAACAGTTGATCTTTCAACTAACACTCTTAGCGTACAAGGTCTTCAGATCAATGCCGCAACTGGCGGCGGATCTTTTACACAAGCCGCGCATTCCACGACCACGACGTATTCCGTTGTTTGGCCTGCCGCGCAAGCCGGTGGATCAAACTACGTTTTGGCAAATGATGGCAGCGGTAATCTGAGTTGGATCGCTTCTGCTTCTGGTAGCGTTACATCGGTTTCCGTAAATACTGCCAACGGATTTGCGGGGACTTCTTCTGGAGGATCTACTCCTGCTCTAACTCTAACCACAACTATTACCGGACTTTTAAAGGGTAATGGAACCGCAATCAGTGCCGCTGTTGCTGGAACCGATTATGTAATCCCGAGCGGGAGCATTACGGGAACTGCCTCTAATATTACAGCAAGTTCTAATTCTACGCTAACCACGCTTTCCGCATTAAGTCTTCCGACCTCTCAGTTGTCTGGCACGATTACAGCCGCCCAAATGTTACCTTTGGCGACTAACGATATCTATGTTGGAAACGGTTCAAATCAGCCCGCAGCTGTTGCGATGTCCGGTGATGCAACTATTGCAAGTTCCGGTGCTTTGACACTCGCAACTGTCGCAACTGCTGGAACCACAGGTTCTTCTACTAGCATTCCTTCTATCACCATCAACGTTAAGGGATTGGTAACCTCTGTTACTGGTAACGCGGTTGTAGCACCTGCTGGCACACTTTCTGGAACCACTCTGAATTCTACGGTTACCGCATCTTCCCTGACTTCGTTGGGTACGCAAGCACAAGCCCTGAACATGGGAAGCAATCAGATTAACGGTCTTGCAGCTCCTTCCACCTCAACAGATGCGGCTACAAAAGGATATGTTGATGCCGCGATTAGTGGATTAACATGGCAAGGTCCGGCTAAAGCCTACGCTGCTAGCAACGTACCTTTGACTGGTGGGGCAACTCTTACCATCGACGGATATTCGGTTCAGAACGGTGATTTAGTTATTCTCGGAAACCAAACCGTAGCAACTACAAGCGGTGAATACACCGCAAGTGGGATTGGTACCGCTTATGTCCTGACTTCAAACGGACTACCTACCGCAATAGGCGATGCGTGGTTAATTTTAAATGGTACCGTATACGCTGACAGCGCTTTTGTAGCAAATCATGTATTCGGATCTTCTTCTACTCCAATGTTTACGGAGTTCGCAGGACCTACGTCTTATACTTTCAACGCTCCCCTGTCGTTATCTGGAAACACCGTTAGCATTACTCAGTCAAATACCTCTACAAACGGATATCTGTCTTCAACGGACTGGAATACTTTCAACGGAAAACAAGCCGCTGGAAACTATATCACAGCATTGACCGGGGACGCAACGGCTTCCGGACCGGGCTCTGCAGCTCTTACTCTTGCAACTGTAAATTCTAATACGGGAACATTTGCTTCAGTAACTGTAAACGGAAAAGGGTTGGTTACTGCAGCTGCTGCTCTAAGCGGCGACGCCACAACTTCTGGATCCGTTCTTACATTGGCAACAGTTGCTACCGCTGGTACCACGGGTTCTTCTACCAGCATTCCAGCTGTTACTATTAATGCAAAAGGTTTGGTAACTTCCATTACCGGAAACGCAGTTGTGGCTCCAGCCGGAACGCTTTCTGGAACCACGCTGAACAGTACGGTAGTAAGTTCCAGTCTGACCTCGGTTGGAACTATTACGTCTGGTACATGGACTGGAACTACAATTGCAATAGCAAACGGCGGCACCGGTCAGACAACAAAATCAGCGGCTTTTAACGCATTATCTCCAATCACAGCGACTGGCGATTTGATCGTTGGCAACGGCAGCAATTCCGCAACCAATCTTGCAATTGGGTCTACGGGACAGGTATTGACGGTCTCCGGAGGCACTGCGGCATGGGCGACGCCCTCAACAGTTAGCACTGCTACAACCACGACGGAAACCTCGGATCAATCGCTTACCGCTTCTACGCTGTACGCTTTGAGATACGCGTTGTCAACCGATGGCGGTTCGACCGTGGGCAGAATGTGGAAAGCCGACAACAACGCTGCTACAACAGACAATTTTTACGTTATCGGTTTGGCCTATCCTGGTTCCGGTGTTTCTCAAGGTCAGTCGGTAACCGTAACCGAATTTGGTATCATCAATGTACCAAGCCATGGATTCACCACGGGAGCGCCACTTTACTTAGGTAGCTCCGGTGCTTGTACTTCAACGGCGCCATCGTCTTCGGGACTGGCTATCGTAAGAGTGGGTCAAGTAAAAGATGCTAACAATATCTGGGTTGACGCGCAAGTAGTCGGAGTCAACTAATAGGTTCATGATATAGAAAGTAAGGATGTCAAATTTTACAAAACCAGTAAGTGGAGCACTAAGAGGCACGGCGATGGCGTTGACGGATTTGCCGTCGATCGCCACTGCCACGGTCTTAGCTAATATCAGTGGCAGCTCCACCACACCTAGTGCGGTAAGTCTTGTAGCAGCTCCTACGGCTTCTACGGTAATGTTTAGGGATACCAACGCTAATACACAGATCAATAATATAAGTGAGGGCTTTACAACTACTGCTACCGCTGCCAGTACTACGACTTTATCGGTATCAAGTACATATTATCAGCAATTCACAGGAACCACAACACAAACCGTTACTTTGCCAAGTACCTCAACTTTAGTTGTGGGTCAAGCCTATCAGATAATGAATCGTTCCACGGGCTCAGTAACTGTTCAGACTTCTACAAGTGCTAGCGTTCAAGTGATGGCGGCTGGAACTCAGTGTATATTTACTTGTACCTCGACGTCAGTTAATACCGCAGCTGCATGGGATGCCGCATATAGTGCAACCAATGCAACCGCTATTACTTATAGATCGGGAACACAGGCCATTGGCAGCGGTGTTACCACGGTTTCCGTTACTTACAGCACGGCTTTTGCTAATACAAGTTATGCCATCACATGTAATTTCATTAACACCACTGACACCAACACTCAGTTTCAACCTATTGAAATTACTGCTTTTAGTACCACGGGCTTTACGGTTAAATGGAATAGTCCGACCGCAACAGCAAACTATTCTTTGGTCTGGCACGCTATTGCAAACAACTAGTTATGATATATAGAGATTGATATGTATAAACCCATAGATTCTAGACAAAGCGAGTATCGTGGCATCTTACAAGAACTATTTCCTTGGGTTTCAGGAAATACTCTTGACGTTTTACTATCTTCTATTGATCAAGATCTAACCCCTCCATTTAAAATTGACGCCACGTCTAGTCCCTCTCTTGTAGTCAATATCGGTCCTTCTCTAGTTGCAAATTCCGTCTCAGGCAGAAATAAATCGGCTTCTTTTTTAGGTACCGTAGTTCCGGTCTTTACGGGTGGAACCGTGACCTTCCCCGCTTCATCTGGTGGAAATATTGTCACCTCTACGGGAGGATCAATCCCACTCACTTTACCTTCCGGAGATTACGTTCAAATTCTATTAGCTATCGATGAAAGCAATGATATCGCCGTAGTTATCGGTACCCCAAATGCGGTATTAGCCGACGCTCTGGTTCCAGCCCCACAATCACAAACCCAACCTTTTGGGTATGTCACGCTTCACAATATGGGTGGTACCATCCAAAACGTTGTTCAAAGCGCGATCACCATGTTTTATGGATCTGGTTCGGGCTCGGGAAGCGGCGGAGGAACCGCGCAGGAAGTTCCACTAACTATGGGAACAACCAGTCAAGTAGTTACATTTTTGAGTCCACAAAGTAGTAGTTCCTATGTTATCTTGGGCGGTATTTATAATTCAACCGATCCCAATCCTGAATTTTTCCCACTTACTGTTACAAATAAAACCACGACTACCGCGACTTTTGAATGGAATCAACTTATTCCGGACGGGAATTATTACCTGGACTACGCGATTTCGCCAGGACTTTCGGAACAATCCGGGGAATCAATTGTAGGATCGGGTCAAACATCGATCACTATTACCTTCCCCTTAGCGCTATTATCTACAAATTACGTGGTCATAGCAGAGCTTACCAATTATACAGATATTTCTCCACAATTTCAACCAGTTACAATCACCGCAAAAACTATATCGACTTTTACGGTGAACTGGAATGTACCAACTGGATCCTCAAATTATAGGCTGGCATGGCAATTAGCGGCTTACCAGTAGAAATCGCAATCTTTATGATAGATAGAGTTTAAAGGAGTTTCAATGGGACTGTTTCAATTCGGCCAAGTTGTAATGCAAGAAGCTAGTACTGCCACAGCGGGCGGCACCACAACCCTTGTCAATACTAGTAAACAAATTCAATACTTTACGGGTTCCTCCGGTCAAACCATCGTTCTTCCCGATGCAACCACGATGGTAGACGGTCAGTGGTTTGAAATTTATAACGGATCTACCGGCGCTCTTACGATTGAATACAACGGTGGTGCTTCCTTCCTTCCAAACCCCACGGTTTCCCCAGGCGGATCTTTAACGATTAAGCTAGTCGCAAACGGTACGTCCGCAGGCACATGGGCGGTTCAAGCAGGTAGTTCTGGAGTTGGCGGTGGGGGTTCTAAAAATTATCTTTCTGCCATAACCACTTCAAATGGTACCAATAACGGCAACGGCAACTTTGAATTGGGTTCCCTTACAGGCTGGGAAACAATCAATCTCACCACTTCTGGAACTATTCCCGTAACTGTAACGACGCCCGGAGTTGGTTTTACCAATGTAGAATACGTCTTTGTAATTACAAGTGGAAATGCAGTAACTGGTGATACTTACACCAATAATGGACACACCTTCACATTTCTGGGCAACTCAACCGCAACTTTAGCGGTAGCCACTGGTACGGGGGCTCCAGCATCTTCCGGAACTCTTACCAAATCAACTGGAAGTGGGAGCAGCACTATTGCTTTCACATCTTCTAAAAGCACAGCCCCATTTTTGGCTCAGATTTTCCTAGAGTCTTCTGGGACTCTCTCAGGAAACTATTCTGTTGATTTTAGTTCTACAGGACCCGCATCTCAGGGGGACACGTTAATTAGCAGTGTTTTTAACATTGATAGCTCAGATCAAGCTAAAGTAATGCAAATTAGTTTTGATTATAAATTGGTTACAGGTTCTCCTGCAATTATTCCTGGTAACAGTTCTAATACTTTTGCTATTTACGTCTACGACGTAACTAATGCCGCTTGGATTCAACCCGCTGGTGTTTTTAACATCAATCAAAGCAGCGGTGTGGGTAAATCAACCGCAACATTCCAAACCACAAGCAATAGCACTCAATATCAGTTGGCCATCGTCACCCTTAATAGCGCTACCGCTGGTTACAGTTTGTATATGGACGACTTCAGCGTAGGTCCCCAAATCGCGCCCATGGCCCCTGCGATGAGTGACCCCGTTGCGTATACCCCAACTGTTACAGGTTTTGGTACGGTATCCAATCTTGTTGCAACCTCTTCTAGACAGGGGGCCTATCTTTTAGGAGAAGTTAGTTTTCAGGCAGGAACTACTACAGCCTCAGCGCTTTCTGTCAGTATTGGGTATAACGGCGGTAATCAAAACGTCTCAATAAATTCTTCATTGTTTCCGTCAGCTTCTAGTATTGTTGGTACTATGGCGCAGAGCGGAAGTACTGCGGCGTCTTTCTATGTAATTACGCCCAATGCTACTTCGAACCCCACAATCCTAGATATCGGCGTTCAGGCTTCAGGTTCTGGCGGCCTAAATTCCGCTACCGGAGCAACACTCCTCAATAACGTTTTTGTAAGCCTTACCTATTGTGTTCCCATTAACGGCTGGTCTTCGAATACCTCGGCTAGTGCGGACACCGATACTAGGGTTGTTGCCATGGGTACTCATTTATCAACAAATACTGCTGTTGGAACAAACAGCGTAATTCCATACAACACTGTGGATTATGATACCCATGCTGGTTTTTCTACATCCACCAATTTATACACTGTTCCTGTAAGCGGATATTACCGTATTTCTGGTATTTCATTTTCAAGTACCGGAACAGCGAGTCTTCATATTTACAAAAACGGTTCCAACTTTAAAGCGCTAACTGCACTCCCTGGGACTTCTATAGGGACTTCTGGTTCCACCACGCTATTGTGTTCTGCCGGAGATACTTTGGGACTTTATACCGACAATGCCCAAACATATGGCGGCGGCGTTATCACGAATTCGAGCACTTGCACGCTCATTATTGAGCGTCTCTCCGGTCCCGCTGTTGTTACGGCAACGGAAAGCGTGAATGCTGCCTATTACTCAAGTGCTGGGCAAAGCATTTCAACTGGAGCACAGCAAATCACTTGTTTCGATACAAAGGAGTTTGACAGCCACAACGCATTTGCCTCTAATGCCTATGTTGCTCCCGTAAGCGGTAAATACTCGGTTAGCGTCTGTGTTTCTTATTCTATCGGCGCTTCTAACGCCTATGACGTTCAAACACAAGTACGCGTAAACGGCACTCCTATAAAATCCTCGGATGCTGACGGGACAATTGCTGCTGGAACGGCTAATGTGTCTGGACAGGTTGATTGTCTCTTAGCCTTAAACGCTGGAGATAGCGTTACCTTTGGGCTTAATTTGAATACGGCTACAGGACATTCCATCACTGGCGGACAAAGTGCGACATATTTCGGTATTGTCAGAGTGGGAAATTAAGCGGCGTTACGCCACAGAAAATGGAGATTTAATGAGTGCATTTAAGAAATTAGCAGCAGCGATTAGAAAAAAGAGTGGGTATAGCAAAGAAGGGGCCAATGCTGCGGCGGCTGCCATAGGTCGTCATAAATTTGGAGAGCGAGCAATGCAGGGCGCAGCCAAAAAGAAGATTTCTGTTAAAGAGTGGTTGAAGGAAAAGAAAAAATAATATGGCAAATAATCAATTTGGCAATATCCTAAATGCCCTAAAAAGCCGAATGGCTACGCGTACCCTTGATTCTAACGTAACTGCGCCGAAACTTGCCGGTAGTGTACCCCACAATTTAGCAGGCGGGGCGCCAAAAATTGCAATGCCAAAAATCCACAACGCAAATGTAGCAATGCCCAACTCACCAAATCCTGAAGCTGCCCCTCTTATGGCTCCAGGAATGCCTGATCTACCAGTGCTTCTGGAGTAACTTTTCCACCAGCTGGATCAACAGTTATTTTGCCTACGAAAGTGTTTGATACCCACAACGCATATAATACTTCAACGGGATTATACACTGTTCCAGTGAGCGGTAAATATAGGGCAACGGCTAACTTCATATTCAACGTAACAGATATACCTGGTTCTCAATCAACCCTCTCTGTGTACCGCAATGGAGGAGTAGATACTGAATTGGATACTCATGTAGGAGTTTCCAGCTCCTCTGTATCTGTACGATTGGGAGGATCTATAATCATCCAATGTAATGCTGGGGATACTTTGAACTTCGTCGGGGCATTTAGTATAAGTGGTGTAGGGCAAACTACTGGAGCTTCTACTTCTGACAATTACATGAGTTTCGAAAGAATTGGAAATTAATGAAAAATAGCCTTACCGCTGCTATTTTAGTGGGGATGCTTCTTTTTGTTATGTATGTCGTAGGCATCGGAATCTTAGACATAGCCAGGGCTATTGGGAATCTTCACTAGATTTCTTTTTCATACCAGCGCATAAAGCTACTATAGGTCTGGCTGGCGCTTCTTCTTGGGCTTTGATTAGATTTTTTAGATCCTTCCTAATCATAGCATCTTCTAGGTTCTCGGCGAAATCATAAAACTCTTTGAGCGTTGTAGAAAAAGTGTTGCAAACCATTGTCCCAGCAGGCGTTAGGTTGGCTCCAACGGCCATCCTAGCGGCATTCATAACTCTAGCACTAATAGCATAGATATCGGTTGGGGAATCGGTCACAAATCACCATTTTCTTCAATCTTCGAAATTTCGTAGGGATTCACGACACGTCGTTGGAATTCAGCCTTCGCTGATTCAAAAACACCTACGATGTCGTTCAAATGGGTATAATTAAGTCCCTTACGCTGAATGTAATGATGGGCAAGTTTGGTGTAAATATAATTAAGGTCGCCTGGCGTGATTCCGTGATCATGCATAGCCATTACCAGTTCTGCGATTCCATTTTTCCACTTGTTTCTTTCTTCGGTTTTGATGTATGGCGTATTAGGTCTCCTTTTTATGTTCCAAGTTTTTATGAACCTCTTCAAAATTAAGTTTGCCGCAATATTCTCCATATAGCTCTTTTGCTGCTTTGTCGAAAGCGCGTGCAGCTTCTTCTGGGGAGTCGAAGTATCCCAATCTAATAACCTTCCCATCTTTTTTTAACTTAGCTGTCCATTTTTTGACACCAGTGTAAAAATATTCCCCCACACCTCTAAACCCAGATTTATTGTCTCTTCTGACTTTAGTTGCATTTGTAGTATTTTGGGATCTATTTACCGGCCTTAGATTGCATCTTCTATTGTCTAAAGTATTTCCATTTATGTGGTCTACGTGTACTTTATTATCTTTTATTCCTAAAATGTGACGATGCATTCTGATTACACTTGGATTTTTGCCGCTACCGTTGTAGACAGAATGATGAGTGTAAAAACTATTATTATTTTTATTATACCAAGCATGCCAACTCATCTTGGAGAGTTCTTCATAATCCTCATCGTCTACTAGCGCTACTTTTCCCTGTGTTAGTTGAATCTCTTTCATTTGAGATCTTTCCTATACATCTCGAACAGACTTCTACGCATTCGCTTCTGCGCATTAACCCCAACTGGTTCTAAGATCTTCTCATATTTTCTAATGATTTCCCAGGCTTGTTCTTCGGTAAGCTCATGGACAGTCTGTTCTGTTATTTCGATCTCTATGAAATAGTCTTCTTCGGTCTTACCTTCTTCTTTTACAGAATAAAAAACGAGTGTACATTCTGGGAATCGGTAGATGTGGCACCCCTTATTTATTTTAAAATTGAACGAAAACCCCATAGCCTCCGCGCCATCTAGGATCTCCTGGGCCGGAGTTCCATCCACACGCCAGTTGTATTCTAATCTAGAGATGTTGTTTTTGGCTCCCACTGGTTTGAATTTTAGCGTCCACTGCGCATATTGGGTTCCGTGGGGATATTTGGCAGCCCGATACCGGCCAAAAGATCCGTCTGGTTTTGTCAAATAAGTATCCGGACCTTCAGCATAAGTGAATTCTAATAGACCAGGCAGAACTTCCACGATGGCCTTAAAAGCAGATAGCATGGCGATGTCCGAACTATATTTAGTTTCGAACTCGGTAAATCGAGCGATCTTAGGCTCTTCAGCCACCGCTTTCTCTTCGACTACCATACTGTCAGTCTTTTCTTCACCAGCCATAGTTAAGACCGACGCTAACATCTTGTGGATCCAATGTCAAGTTAAATCGTACCCCACCTATTTTAATCATACTCAGATCGATTTTACGATCGTTTAAGACTTTATAGACCATATAGCTAGCTCCAAGCTCTGTATCGGTGATCCCTATCGAATGGACGATCCCTAAAGCCGTATCTGAAGCTTGTTTACCCATCTTGCCTATAGCCGCATTGGCTTGATCTTGAGTTGCTTGTCCCCCTACGTCTATAAAGGCCGCCTTCCCTGCCTGACTAGCCGCCTGCTGGTATTGACTCGGAACATAGGGGGCTTGGTACTGTAGACTAGATAGAAGCATCATTAGGCCCATCGTAGAGCCGCTCAGGGGTTCCTGGACCGGTATGGTATGGGTGTTGTAGAGGTACGTGCTGTTAGGCTCAGGCATTAAGGTATAGGCTGATAAATCCATTAATCCTTCTTTACCCTGACTAGCCTACCTCTGTGTTTTTTTTTGATCTCTTTTTTCTTTTTAGACTTTTCTTTAAAAGAGGGCCAGCGATCGTTTTCGTAAAAATACTCATATTGGTAGAGATCAAATTCCATAGCGGCTTCGAGTCTCCAAATAGGGAAATTCATATTTGTGTCTTTGTAAATCACATGCCAGTATTTGGTTCCCGCGATTTCGCAATCCAAACTGATCTTGCGCTGTCTCTTTTTAGACTCTATATTAAATTCTTCGGCGTCCTCGATATGGTTCAAGGCCTCTTCTAGTTTTGTGTCAATTTTTCGATTCTGCTCATGGGTATTGTGTAAAGAATGTCCTAACTCGTGGATTATGCTAAGAATTGTCTCTATTTTTGATTTATTTTTATTTTTACAAATTGTAATTTCAGAATTATCCAGAGACCAAAGGGCGGAAGCTCCATAGTCTTTATTGGAAAAAGTAACCTTAAGACCTAAGCCCTTGGCGTAACTTATTAGTCTTTCGAGTTCTTTATCCCTTATCATTCATTTTCCTTCCGCGTATTTAAAACCACTCTTTATACAGGCCAGCCACTCGCGTTCCTTAAAATCGTGTTCTTCCTGATAGTAGGGTCGCAAAATCCCTTCCGCTTCTTCCTCAGTATAACCGCTCTGAGCCAGATCTACAAACAGAGCGAACCATGTTCTATTCCTACCTTTACTAAAATCGATTCCATCTTTTAACTGCTTTTTCGCCCACCCTGATAACTTATCATAGTCCCCATCGCCTGTCAAGCTTTTTCTTTTCTCACGGATCTGGGGTCTAGAATCCTCGTGAGCTTCAAACCAAGTTTGGAAATCCTCAAATCTAACCCTACCATGTAGTTCTACCAATCTCTGCTTCTTACCCGTATCCGGCCTGATGGCTCCGGGAATCCTAACACACCTGGTTGGATTCTTGCAGCTATCGTCACATAATGTCAACACCTTAAGAGCCCAAGCGTAAAAATAGTGGTAACTCTTCTTATCTATGTCTTGGTCCAGAACTGTTAAGAAATGTATAGATTTGCCACCACTATAAATGGCAGCACTATAGGGCATACCTATTTTCTTAAAGTATTCTAGTTGAGCGCTGAGTTTGCCGACATCGATTTCCCACATAAAAGTACGGTATGCGGTTACGTTGTCATCGTTTCTAGGTCCTTTGACGGGGTTGATGGCCAAGTGAGTAAGGGTTTCAGACCCAACTATTTTTATGGGAACATTGGGATTATTACTAACCAATGTGAATTCGCCTGACAACATAGTTGGCAAAGTAATTGAATGGTACGCTTGAGGTCCTGGAGCCGGACAACATTCTTCGCCTTCGTTAAATAGTAGTACTAGGAGGGATTTCAAATCCTTCATAATCCCATCCTAAACCCACTGTATGTAAAAGTCAAGCGATATTTGCACTGCCGGATTGAGCGGTTACGGCTTCGATAGCGGCTTTCTTATCAGCTTCTTCTTTTTGTAATTTCTCAATCAGAGCCTGGACCTGTTTTTTTTGGGTCTTAATCGTAATCATCCGTTCTCGAATGGTTTCAGCGGTGTAGTGTTTGATCTCAAATTTTGGTACTTCGGCACCATTCTTGCCCATGTGCATGACCTGGCGTTGTTCTTCTTTGGTTTCCTTGGTGGCGCCGTCTAAAACTTTGACGGTTTCCATAACTGGCACCATTTCGCCGTCTTCGACAAATTTCTGCCATTTCGAACTGCTACCAAATACCTGCGTTGACAACTGACTCAATTCTTCCCTAGTTTTTCTGTCCATTTTCATCTCCCTTTTTGTTTTCGTATTTACCAACACTATCGGCACGTTCTTTGGCTTCATTTCTCTCAGCCACCATCTTTTCCCATGCTGGGGTTAGGGGCTTAAAACGGCCTTTATCGTAGGCGGTATCAATGTAACCGCCAACAACACTACCCTTATATCTGTTTTTTCTGATATGCCAACGAGTCTTGAGTTTTTGAAAGTCGGGAACCATTTCCATGGCCACTGTACACGGTGTGATAATATCTCTGGATCCTCTCAGGCGGTCTTGAAAATCTAGTTCGTTTTCGGGATCGCCGGATTTCTGAGAACTCAGCTGACTCATCACAACTATACAAGCCGGATATATGTTTTTGTAATGGTCAAGAACGCTCATCACTTCTTTAAGGACATCGTAAGGTTTTGCGCTGGGATTGCTTTTACTATTGATGATTTTCTGAATGTAGTCGATGATAATTAAATCGTATTGGGTTCCGCTAGAGACCAGAGCTTCAAAAATACTACGAATACCTTCCACGCTGTCGGTACGACCTCTACCATCCTCTCCGATGACGCTGATACCGAGCCTTGGCCATTTACCACTGAAATCCACAAGATCCTGTTTTTGCTGATCGGTATAGGTGTCTTGATCGCTGTAGTCGTAGCCCTTAACCAAACAGGTTAGACGGTTATAGACTTGTAGAGGGGTTTCTTCACAGCTAATAGTTAATATTTTACGATTCTCTCCGGTTTCCGGATGCTTTTGCGTCATAGTTGTTAGGATCAGATTAGCAGCCGCACTACTCTTACCAGAACCGGTTCTGGCACCGATTAAAACGATATTACCAGCCCATAGCGGGATGTACTTCCTAAAACTTTCATTTAAAAATAACATGCCGTTTTTAGCGCCCTCTAAATAGGCTCTATTTTTGGCCTGCGTGTCAGCGATTTCTTCTTCACTCATAATACCGACGTTGACATTCTTAGCTTTAGCCATGTCGGATTTGTTTTGAGTAATGCGCTCCAATTCATTGGTGAGCTTGAACTCATCCACCAGAAGTCGCTTTTCTTGGACTTCTTTTTTCTTTTTATTGAGTTCCTTTTCATACGCTTGATCTTTTTCCAGCGCTTCTTGGAACTTTTTAACGGCTTCGCTCATTCGATGCCCAGTTTCTTGTTAAAATCAGCGTCCCAGACGATCTCAGGACCGTCCATCCCGTCTAGCATGGCGTCGGTGATCTCAAATTCCGGCGCGTCTCCGGGATTCCTAACAGCCTGTCTTACGGCTATGTCGATGTCAATAGGATCGCCTTCTAGGTTTAAGGGAGCGTCGGGGTCGTGGTTGTCGTCGTGACTAGCTGAAGGGCTTCTAAGTTCCCTACCTTCTTCGGCTTTCTGACCGATGGAGTCGATCTTAGCTGCCATTTCTGGGGTCACGACGTCTTTTTTGATCTTAACCGTGCCGTAGTAAATAAGGACTGCGGCTTCAAAAGCCTGGACTACCATGGAAACCCATATCTTCAATTTGCTCTTATGGTGATTGGGATTGACACAGCTGCGAACGATCTTTTCTTTTCTGGTATTAGTGATGTCTTCTTTTTTAAAACCGTACTCGGCAAGGTTGCCCAAAAGCACTATAAACGCTTCTATACGATCTTTTTTGTCATTTGGCAAGCGGTCGTCGTACTCAAGTAGCCATGCACGGACGACTTCTTCGAAACTTACATTGGCTTCCATCTAAACCCCTAAATTCTTGAGAAACTTTTGAGCAATCCGAACTTCTTCTTCAAACTCTGGATTTTCTTCGTTTTTAACTAAAAACGTTCTGATGACTTCGGCTTTATCTTCTGCGGAAGACTCTTGGAATTCGCGAGACCGCACGGCTTCATCTTTTACGTCCAGGTACTCTTCGGGTGTCATGTTGCAAAGGTTCTCCCTTGGATCATAATTATTACACACGAAGTCGGTTAAGGTCAAGGCCTTTTTTCGAATTGGCACACAAACATACCAGTTTTTATTAAATGTGTATACCGGACCTTCCTGGCCCATAATTTTCTTCTTAATGGTTTTGAACACGTTGGTGTCCAGTGGGCGATAGCCGTACCTGTCGTGGCTTTCCAACAGCTCTTCGATGTCAACTGGAGGGGCTTTGGTTCCCGTAAAGACCAAAAATTCTTCGGCGACAATCCCCTTAATATTCTTGGCTTTTTGACGGCAGACGCGGACCAAGTCTTGCAGGCGTTGCTTAAGGAAGCAGGTGAAGTTTGCCTTATTCTTATCCAAAATATTTTCTTTTGAGCAACGAATACTGTTTCGATTTTTGAAAGCCGCTTTAAATTCTCTGAGCTTATCCGGATTTCTTTCTAAGGCGAATAATCCAATATAAGTGGCGAGATATACCTGGGTAATGTTGAGTACGTCTTCGAAGTCCATGCCAACCAAAAGAAATAGATTTTTGTAAGTATAATAAGTGTTCTTCCCGAAGTTATCGACGATCTTAAGATATGGCTCCATTTCCTCTCTGGTGGCGTTATGCTTTATACGACGCAGGTATTGATGTCTAAGAAAACAGAGTTCGAACTCGTTTTTATGCGAAATCCGCTTATGAATGTCGGGTAATTTCATTTGTGCCTTTGGTATCACTTATTGTCGAGCCTACGAACTTCTTCTAAGATAGCGGCAGCAAGTTTGGGGTCATCCTTGATAGCATTAGCGCATTCCTTTTTACCATTGAATGATTGTCCGGCGAAAGTGTAGGTTCTGTTATTTGGAGTTGTAATAATACCTAGATTTTTGCCAAGCCAGAAAATTTCTTCGTTTTGATTGATGATTCCCTGGTCGTAACTCAAAGTAAAAACACCTGCCCGACCGGCTTGCCCGATCGAGGATTGCTCCATTTTGACATATACTTTGTGGGCGTTTAGAAGTTTGTTTCCACGGGCATCTTTAAATTCGTCTTCTTCGAAAGTCTTACCGGCGATATCCTGTTTATCTTCTGCGGCGCCTGCGCGTTTCAAGGAAATATAGTACTCAAAAGCATGTTTGGTATACCACGACGCGCTCATTTTTTCCTTGGGTCCGTAGGAGCCCGCATCTAGATTGGCAGCCATTTGCGCAGTCCCAATAAGAAGAATACCATTGCGCTTACAGAAAGGGATTAGCTTACTTAGACCATTCTTAAGCGTAAGCGCTTGATCACCCATCAAATGATTGGCTACAGAGTCTGTATCGCCGCGCTTGGTCCCCATAATACCATTCAAGGAATCGATGGCGATAATTCTGAGTGGCATGCCGTCCTGTACCATGGCTTTGATATCGTTTTCTATACGATCGAAGATCTCCGTAGCTTGATTGGTGTCGTAAATAATAGAACGGTCTTGATCGATTCCAGGAATTGCTTCGAACTGAAGCTGACCACGACACTCGGTATTGAAATAGATACTAATGCCTTCGGGGTCACGAGCCTGCATTTCTTTGATAATAGCGTAAATCGATAGAGACTTACCAGCCTTGGGTTCGGAGAAGAAAAGAATGGAGCTGTTCTTTGGTGCGCCGTTTGCTTTATTAGCGAAGATCCAATTGAAATAAGGACTTGGTGTGTAAAGACAATTTTCTGGCGCAAAACTGTCGTAGTCGTATTTTACGGTATCGTCGTAAGCCCTTAATTCTTTTAACCATTTATTAGCCATTTCAATTTCCTTCTCCACTCGTTACATGTAAATTTTTACCACTTAATCCCGACCTGCTGACCAAGTACATCTCTTGTTTCATATAAGAAACCACGTTTTCTAAGACTTTAACCTTGCCCTCAAAGTTGGAGATCAACGCCTTGAGTTGATTGATACGGTCCAAAGCAGCATTATAGGCGGGATCCTTGATAAGAAAAGCATTCCTGAGATCCGCACTACCCGTACTCTTGGGTTTATCTACAAGAAATTCCGCATAGCTTCCCAGGATTACTTCGGCCTTGGCTTCCTCAAGGGCTTTATCAGTCGCCATCAGATGGAAACCTAAACTGGACAGGTGTTGTTTAAGCACGCGATAGCTTTCATTGTAGGTATGACTCAAATCAGCGTAAGTCACCGGAGACACTGTTTTAGCTTCGATTAGCCGTCGTTCTGCTTCCCTTATAACCGACATCTCTAGTCTCAGCTGGGGTGTTTTACCAAAGGCTGGGAGCACTATCGCTTGTTCATTTGTTACTAAGTCGCTCATTTTTTACCTTAAATTGTGGGCCGGGACACCATTTTTTACCTTAAATTGTGGGCCGGGACACCATTGGCTACCGGGTTCGCTATTGTACAATTCACTACCCGCTGGACGGTAAAACCCCATTTAAACTGCCTACTCGTGACCCCATTAACTATTACAAAGTTCCGTTTTCAAGTCCGGCCAAGAAATCTTCCTGGCTCATGTCTTCAATAGAGACCTTGTTGGTCTTTGGTAAGACAACCCCTAGTTTAACTGCTGCTGGAGCCGGTTTAATCGGGCTCACAGTAGCCTGGGGAGCGGCAGCCACAGGAGCCGATACCGGCGTAATTACCGGAGCTGGTGCTGGTGCCGCAGCAACCGGTACAGGAGCTTTTTCGGGAACATAGTCTCCGTCGTCATTGCCTTCGCTGTTGTCGGCAGCTGCGGGAGCGGCCTTAGAGAACAATTCGTCCATGTAAGGAGAAACGCCGGTATCAAGATTCGAGGTTTCCACGATACGTGCGACTTGGTCAGCGGTAGGTTTTACGAACAGTTGGTCGAGCTTACCAGCTTCTTTACTTAAGCGGCTAATGATTTCGTGAGTAACAACATGACTTACGTCGCGCTTCATCTTACCATAACCCTGGACTTCGACGTCTTCTTGAAGCACGTTCACCGCAAATCCGGTATCGTTACCCATGCCGGTACGAGTAAACACGAAGTATCGGCCATCATCGAGACTGAGGGGATAGGTTCCGCTGGCTTCGAGCTTCTTGATTAAGGCTTCCAATTGAACGAAGCATTTATGTTTAATCTTAAGAACCACAATGTTGCCGCTGGCATCGATGGCATTCATGTGATGATTGCTATCCAGATTATAAACAGTGTCTTTTCCAAAACCAACCAACGGTTGGAGCTTATTAATAATAGCTTGGTTCCCGCTTTTCTTAGCTTCTTCGAGCTTGCCCTTGAGCATATTCAAACGATCTTTGGCTGCATCAGGAATTACAACAACCGCAGGTTTGACCTTATGGTCCTTCTTCTCGGGACTGGCGAAGGGCTTCTTTTTACCATCCGTAGTCTTATAGCCCCAATGAACGCCATAAAATACGTGCCAAATATTGGCATCTGCGAGATCGCCAATTGCTGGCAAAATGCGATAGATTTGGTCGCCGTCCTTCAGCTTAACCGTTTTTGCTTGGGTAAAATTACTACTTGCACTATTTCGTCCGTTATTAATTTTCATATTTCTTTCCTTTTTAATTTTAGCAATTCTTTCTATTTCATCTCTCATCGTATATTCTTACACATCTTGCTTATATTTGTCAAGACATTTTTTACACTATCGGCATCGACTTCTTTGATAGCAAATGCACCTTCCACGGCTCGAATGCTCTTGGCGCCCTTCCCAGCAGCCACCAAGAAAGCTCGGGAACCAGCGCGATATAGTGTTTCGTTGAGATCTAAAGCCAAGGCTTCGTCATCGGTAGTCATGACAACTGGAGTAATAGAAAGACCATGGTTTTTAGAAATGGCTTCATCGGTCAAAACTTTAGCAGTATAGATACCCACGATTTCCGAACCCACTTGTTCATTAATGGCTTGCTTAATCAGCTTCACAAAGTCAGCTTTTCCATCGATAGCGCGTTGATATTGTTGTTTAAAGATCAGTTGAGGATATCCGATAATCCCGAGATCATTGGCCATGTCTTCAAGGTGTCGCCCCATGACATCGAACAGATTGCCCGCTGGCGTCTTATTAGCGTAGAGTTCGGCGGGGATGCGATCAGCCAATGCCTTATAGAAGCCCTCGCTGTCCGCTGAAAAGCAGTTGAACTCAGTAGTAGCTAGGGTTTGAAAGGTTTCCTTGCCGGAGCCCGATATCAGGATGAAGGCTGCGGTTTGGCGGAGTTCGTTGGTATACTGTTCTTTTAGCGTCTTAAATTCTTCTTTGGCATTGCGTTGCATACCTTCTCGTCCCGCATACGTTTCTCTGGGTCCTACGAGGATATCCATCTCTGCAATTGGTTTAACCGTCTTGATTTGTTCTAGAATACTTGATAACGACATTATTTCTTCCCCTTTATATTTGCTTTTAACTGAATAACCTTATTCAGCTGTTTCATCACTTTTTCTTCGAGATATCCTAAGTGTCTTTCTGCGGCTGCTAAGCGGTCCCTATCTACATCGCATTCCACCATAGGAGTGGTGTTTTTCCAATCTTTAGGATCGACTTCCGGAATCACGGTTTCCATAAAAACCAGCTTACATTTAACTATCCCACACTCATCCCAGCACTTATTTTCTTCTTTAAGACAATCGACGCTGGGATAGACACGATTACCATCAGCGGCATGACCGATTTCATACCGCCAATCAGTACCATCCAGATAAACCTCTACTTCTCTGGGTTTGGTTTTAATCTTCTTCATTTAATACCTAAATAACCCTTAATTTCATTTAGATTTTTAAATCTTTTTTCAAATTCCTTAGCTAGTTTCTTACCCTCAAAAGTGTCTTGAAAACTCTTCTGAATCTTAATCCTACCATCTACGGATGAAAAGTCAACAAAAATCCGCTTAGCGATTTCATTTATGCTAACCTGCATTAAAGCATCCTTGCCTAATTTTTTGGTTTTGACCACTCTGTTTTGAAAGACGTTATTTTGCATCTAACATTTCCTTTATAAGCTTGCCGGTTCTAATTGCTGTGGCTTGGCTGGTTCCAGTGCTGTGTGTCATACCACCGTTAGGTGCTGTTGACAAAACATTGTCCCCAACTTCTACCGCTGAAAGCACGTTGCCGTAATTAGAAGATGTAACCATGGCTCCGGTTTCTGTGACATTTCCGACAATTTTTTCGTTACCGAGCAGGTAGCAAGCCGGATAGTAGTTACAATCTCTGTCTAGATCGTGTCCTTCGTTTCCAGCTGCCAAAACAAAGGTGGTTCTTGGATGAAACCTGATTAAATCATACTCTCTTTTTACAAACTCCGGTCCACCGCTGGAAATATTAACAACGTCGACGTGATTTTTAACGGCTTCGGCTATAGCGTCGACTTCATGCCTGGCATTGTATTTGGCTTTGTCACCGGTTGCAAAGTACTTATATATCACAAGACAGTAGTTTCCCTCACCCGCATATTTTTCTATAAGACCGGCGATATGTGTGCCGTGTCCGTTCAAATCAACCAGGCCTTCACCGGTGAAATCTTTGTGACCGGTTCTGCAGAGATGGTTGCTGAGGCGGGGATCGTTGAGATCCAATCCGGTGTCGATTACGGCAATACGAAGCGTCTTACCGGGCTTGTGGTGGGTCCTGGCGTATACCAGGGTTGAGACCAAAAGCCATACGAGTAGGGGGTAAACCAAACGCTTCATATCGGTAATATACTAAATCGTTTTAAAAATGTCAAGAGAAAAGTTAGCCTTCTACTACAATTGAGAACACCGACATCTCACCGCTCTTGTCCTGACGTTTCTTCATGAATAACGTACATATACTGCCCCGTTTTACTTCCTTTGGGTATTCCAGAATCCCGGTATTATAATCCGGCCATAGCACTTTTTCCATGATGTTGCCGTCGCCGGTGTCAAAGGTGAGCTTTAAAGCCGTCTTAGCGCCCTTGGCATAGCTGAATTCCTTGGCATCGATGATATAGCAGGTAGCAGCGGCGTATATGTCTTTTTCGACCTGGAAGCCCTCCAGAGCGTCGATACGCTTGATTACGTTGCCATCCACCAAGAACGTCGACTTATTGGTGACGGGATCGGTGACTTTGCTATTGGTAGTGTAGGGATCCAAACAGCGGCTATATTTTAAGCCCAGTCCGTGAAGATCTACGGGGAGCGTTGGGAGTACGGCTTTTTTCATAGCGATGTCTTTGAGAGGCGACAAATTGAGATACTGGGAGGGAACAACACCTTCTTTAGGCTGTAACGCTCTCATATTCTTGAACTTCTTATCAGCCTCTGCTTTTTTGTCTCTAAACTTCTTAATTTCAGCGGCGTCTTCGTAGGCTTTGAGTTTTTCAACCAAGGACATTCCGGGTTCGAATAAGGAGTCCATAATGCCGACGTGGATGAGTTTGTGGGCTAAGCTGGGTCCTGCGACGTCTTTGTCGACGAAGTCTTGAATATCACGGTATGGTCTGTTCGCGATGATTGGCTCTAGGGTAATGTCGCCCATGCCACGGATAATGCCAAGCTTAGATCGGATATTTTTATTCGCGTAATCTACGGCCATCATTTCATTTGAGAGATTGATGTCCGGAGGAGCGATTAGGTTTTTTACCGTAGGCCATAACTTGCCTGTAATTTCTTGCTCGCTAGCATTGCTTAAAATCGCCGCGTACCACTCAAGACGGTAATTGTGGCGCAAAAACATGCACGCATAAGTGATATAACTGTAGGAAATTCCGTGACTTTTATTGAAGGAGTAGCGGCCAAATGTTTCGATTCGATCCCATAAAAGTTCGGCCTCTTCTTTGGAAATATGCTTGGAAGCGCCTTCGACAAACTTAGGTTTTTGTTTAGCAAGTTCTACGGCTTTCTTTTTACCGATATTTTCTCTTAAGATCTCAGCTTCTGTCCCAGAAAATCCGGCAAGCTCTTTTGCGATCTTCGTTACCTGTTCTTGGTAGACAAGGACTGAATATGTTTCAGGAATTAGTTTATTTAAGATTTCAATATCATTATAGGAACCGCAGTTTTTGCGGTGAACAAATTCTTCGGCCATGTTTCTGCCGGTATCTTCGGAAACGAAATCGAGTGGGCCAGGTCGGACCAAGCTAAGTATTGTAGAAAGATCTTCAATAGATTGAGGTAAAATATCTTTTACAAAAGGTGTCATAGATTTTGTGTTGAGCTGAAAAATTGTGTTAGTGTCACCGCTCCAAACGGATTTAAACGCTTCCAAATCTTCCGTAAGATCCCAAACAAATGTCTTGACTCCATTATGGGTAAAGTATCCGGTTTCATGTTTTTCATTATTCTTTTTATTAATAAGTTCTAAACAGACTTGAATATCTTTAATGTTGTGAACTACAAGGAAGTCATATTTCAACGCCCCACTTTCCTCCACCTGCTTTGCCTCATATTGAGTAATAACCCCATCTCTTAGTGGTACCATATCTCTAATGGGAATATCTGAAATACAAAATCCGCTGGCGTGTTTTGACCAGCTCCTGGTAACGCCGACTGTCTTGCTGACAATTTCCCACTCCCTTGGCTTTTCTTTCATATATGCTCGGAGTTCTTTTGATTGTTCTATCAAGCCCGGAACATGGTTGCCATCATCGTCTTCGTATCCCCAAATAAAATTGTGGTCCGATACTCCTTGAGGAGCGGCTGGTAATCCTTCGGTTAGAGTTAAGATAGATCGTTCAACCGAACCGTTCAGATAGCGATTAACATCTTTTATCGCGCTCTTGAGACGAATCATAGCTTTGGTCCCAATCTGAGCAGCGCAGTTCCCCCAGCGCGAGTATAGGTACCCAGACTTCCCGTCTTCCCCAACTAATGGTACGCGATCTCCAAGGTCCAAATCTATGTCCGCGACCTGATTGTTTTCAATACGAGTCATAGAATAAAATCTGGAAAACGAGAGTCCGTGCTTAAGAGGGTTAACGTGCGTAATACATAGCAGGTACGCCAATAAGGAACCTGCAGCAGATCCGCGACCAGGTCCGGTTAAATATCCACTGTTTTTATAAAATTCTACGATATCTTCGATTGGAAAAAAATAGGGGAGCATATTCTTTTTGCCATTCTTAACAAGGACCGCCCATTCTTCTTTTAGCCTTTCTGTATACGCCTTATCGTCCCATTTCATACGCCCATTTTTCTGGATCGCGGCCATACACATCTTGAGAGGGTCTTGTCCGTTAGTAGAGGCTAAGTGCCAATCATACTTGAGATCAAATGTATCAAATAGTGATGCCCATTGGGCGCTATTGTTTATAATTTTATTGGCATCTGATGGAGATAACTCCATTATTTTTGTTAGGTAGTCCAGAACCTCTTCTTGGGATCTCATGTGCAAACTAGACTTAATCCTAGTCTTACCCTCTAGAATTAGATCTTGAACGATACGGTCTGAGGCTTCGGCATAAAATGCGTGATCCGTAGCGAGAACAGGGATTCCATATTTCTCGGCAAGACTCTTAAGCGTTCTGTTTACGACTAAAGCTGCGTCTACAGGAAGAGGAAGAAATCCCTTTTTTAGTATCACTTTTTCTATTTCTTTTTCTACTTCTGAATAGATTCCGCCAGAGATCTTGTTTTTGATCACAGCGTGCCGATTGTTATCCACTAACTCTATAGCCTTAATGCGGCGGGCTCGATCTGTGGCTACAGAATCGGTGTCCATTAAGCAATCCGTGGTTCCATCTCTATACGTTATTTGAACTATTTGGGCGTATTTCTTGGACCATTCCGTGCAAAGCATTGCCGCGTACAGCCTATTCTTAAATAGCGTATTGAGCTTTAAAAATACGCCTTCGGCCAAATCTGGTCTATTATCTAATGCTGGTTTGCCGACAATACAATGAACTCCGGATAGAACTACGTTTACGTTAAATTTACTGATGTGTTCCAAATCCGACCATTGCCAAAGAGATTGGGATTCTTCTCTAATGTCGATAACGGGTCTGTCAAATTTTGATACCAATCGCACTATTTCCTGATACGCTGACTGATCCAGCGCATATATAGACAGATTAAAATACCTACATCTATCCGTTTTTGTTCCACTAATTACTGGGCACGAAGAGTCTTTAAAAAACACTTCAATTCCTAGAATTGATTTGAGCCCAGCTTTTTTAGCCTGTCCGTGAGCTTTGAGAGCGTTCGATAGATTACCCTGATCTATTTGTACGAAATGAGTACGGCCCAAATCTTTTGCTCTAGAAATGAACGAAGATAGCTTAGAGGCTGTTAGGAAGGACTCTGTGTGTGTATGAGTGGATACGAAAGTCATTTTTTCTTACTTTCTTGGAAAGCTACAATTTTATAGGTTTGAGATATAAAATCATTCACAGAAGATATCATTTTCATTTGATTGCAGGGCCAGCAAGCCGCTACGCAATTGTCTAATGTGTATGCCTTATTGCTATCTATCCTGTCAACCGTGTTGGCGACTGCCCAAGAATTGTCAATGCAAGATTTTGTTGCGATATGTTTTACTTTTTTTAGATTGCCGTCTTTTTTGATAAGATAGTTTGCTTTACGAGGAGGTTCTCCACAATAATTGCAATCATGAGAAACTATTTCTGCATGTTGTTCCATAGTTAACAAAAAATCGATACCTCTTTTTTGAGCGTCGCCTTTGCAGCAATAATATAGCTGATTTATTGTAGCTTTTCCGGGAGACAAAAGCAGAGATTCTGAAATTTTTTCGATTTGTAAACATCCACAACTTTTTGTATGACCACTTGTTATAGTATTTCTTGGTACATAGGTTATATTTCCACAAATGCATAAGCATTCATATATAATTGCTCTACATTTTGTTCTTTTATCTGTTTTTTTTATAATCGTAAGTCTGTTAAATTTTTGACCTGATATAAGATCTTTGGATGATTCTCCAAGTCCCAATTTGCCAGCCATTACGATAACTGAAGCTTTGGTTCTATCGATAATCTTGGATATGTCGAGACTCGTCATGGTTTTATAATTTTCTATTATAAAATTCTTTTCCTCTTGAGTGTACTTCTTACAAATAGTTCCCTTTTTCATCATTGCTTATTCTCCCTAGCAGCTTTTCTTTCTCGTAATCTTTTAATTGCAGCGTTGGGATCGTGTCTATAGTTCATCCTAGCCTGGTAGGCTTCGTAGTCCATGACTATGTTTAGATTAACCAAGCGTTTGAATAAATAAAAAGTAATCGTAAGCCCCCGCCATGGTTTAAACATTTTTACGGGTTTGGCGTGAACATACCAGTCAATTCCGAATTTAACCGGATAGTCGCCAGGAAACATATGGCACCATTCAAACCAGGCTTTCATGAATAAATTTCCCCAAATGATTTTTCGAATTTTTTAACTTCTTCTTCTGTTGCTTGTTTTTTACAAAGTTCGACAAATTCTACTATAGGCATTTCTTCAAAGCCTATCAACTCATCATAAAACGCTAAAGCGCCCAAAATCTGATTTGCGACTAGTGGTATTCTAATCAGAGACAGTTTGTCACCATCTAATTTTGCGAACGACAAACATAAATCTACAACAATAAGGCGACAAAATACCTTTCTCATTCCGCCTCCAAAAGACTCAAAAGGTCCAATCCACCGCCACCATCTTTTTTGGAATCCATCAATTCCAATAACTTCTTATAGACTTCTACAGTAGCCAACGCGTCGGCTTTTGCGGTATGAGCCAAACCCATGGAAATATTAAAATGCTTAACTACGCTGATGAGAGTTCCTAGGTCCGCAGGAAACCAACCCGCGTCTTTCAGAAAATTAACGACAACCTTGGGATCCACGGTATTGTAGTTAATAAGAGACTGCCATTCATCGGGGAACAAGACATATTCTTGTATGAAACCGATATCAAAGGGGACGTTGTAGCCAAGGGGGCGGATATTGGAGTGCCTTCCTGTCTTCTTCAAGTATTTTCGTATCATGGCTACTAATTTGGTTTTGGCTTCGGAGTATGTGATAGTTTCGGGATCTTCGAGATGAGCGTGGATATTGATCTTATTAACTTTTAACGCGCCATCCTCGGCGATGGGTAAACGACCATTGTCAGGCTTTAGCTTTAGGTCTAGTTCGTCGAGGATCTTAAAATCTTCGTCGACGATAGCGAAGTAGGCTGTCAGTACGTCGGCTGCTTTGGGGGATAGTCCTCCGGTTTCTGTGTCAAAAGCAAGTAGAAAATTACTCATGTATTCCTCAGAAATTCAAGGGAATGGATGTGTGGTTCTTCGTTCTGTTCTTTATACATATCCCGAGCGAATTCCATAAAAGAATCAAAAACTGGCACAAAACAAACATTACAATTGGTACTGAGATTGTTGTGTTCACATTTTACAAAGTTAACTTCTTCATCCAAGTGTTTCATCTACTCTTCTCCTCGCGTATCTCAATCATAGAGCCCCGTTTTCCATGGGCTTCGCGATCGTATTTCTCCATGACCATGTTTTCAAAGTCCATAACGTAAAGCACGTCCTTGTGCCAAACCGAGGCCGTTCCAGCCTTTTTGGTTCCGATACGAGTATCCATCTTTGGAGTAAGTTTGTCAAGACAATTCGTAGTTACGCCTTTACGTGCGTTACTAGCGAGCTGATCACACCTGGAATTATGAATATCACCGCTATGGCCACGGACCCAACGGGTTTTGGCTCCTAACCTGGACATTAAGGTTACCAGCTGATTATATTTATCTATCTTGTTGAGCTGTTTGAATTGGTAGGCTCCAGAAGCCCAGCCGAGAACGATTTGACTGTCGCTTATCAATGTAACTTCTGGTGGTACAATTTCCACAGCCTCAAAATTGCCCAGAATCTTTAGAGGAGGCCAAGCCAGTCTACCTACAGCCGATAGTCCCTGTATTGCGCCTTCCAACTCCATATCGTTGTTTGTGGCATTTGAGACATGTCCAGAGCCCTCGGAATGAACGACTCCGTCTACAACCATTACCCAGCCGTATCCGCCATCGGTGTTACTAGTCTGCCCCGACCCATCTGCGTAGATCTCGATCTTCATACGCCAACTATACCACACCGCGTCTTAAAATGTCAACAGCTTCTTGATAAATTCTTTCGACGTCGTCTTCGGCGATCATTAGTAATCTAGCAATGGTCTTATCCTTGATCTCACCGCTATTGCCGGAAAGATATTTAACCAATGAATTCCCATACTTCGAGCATTTAACGAAGTCGGGTTCTTCCATAACTCTTTTCATCATCAATTCTTTAACCATTGCGTCGGCCAAACTTCCCTTGTAATACGTTGTTATCACTTGTTTTTGAGAGTTTATCATAGACCTCCTTGTTCTTTTTGAGCATTGCTTCCAGCTCTTTATATGCTCTTTCATTATTGCCTAAGTCGCCTTTGATCTGGCCCAAGCGAGTCTTAGTCTTTTTGAGGTCTTCTCTGGCTTTTTTGTATTCACTGGCTAGTGCGACGATCTTTACCTTTTTGAGATACTTTACATTGCTATCTAGCTGTTCTTCTACCGTAGTTAAAAAATCGAGTTCTTTTTTAATAGTATCCATATTAGCTTTAATGGATGTCATTCTTTGTTCGATATCTTTTGCTGCAACACCTAGCTTTGCAAGATCTTCGGTTTTACCCATTAAGTCTCCAGCGTCCGCCGATTGAGAAAATTTGCTGCCTAGCCCCGTTATCGTATACCAAACAGACGGTATGACACCAACTCGAAGTTCCCTGAGTATAGGGCAGCTTTAAATAAGTACTAGTTCCCACTTGCCAGAATCCTCTTATAATCTTGGGTGTGTGGCTGTGTCCGACGACACAATTCCCGTACCCTTTTTCCAAGGTATTTGGAGATCCCTTGGATCCATTGGCGCCCTTATCTCCGTGGGCACCTAGTTCGATTCCAGCAACATTGTAGCTTTCATCTCTCTTTAGCCATTTTACTCTATGCGGTCTTTTAAGTCCAATCAATTTTTCTAGGGCGTAACGAACCGGGTCTTCGCCTCGAATCATTGGAGAAATCAGCTTAGAAGCAAAATCCAGATTTTGTGGATCCTTGTGATAGGTTCCATATGTAATATACTTGTTGACAAAATCGTGATGGTTTGAGGCCACCATAATCATATCTTGTTTTTCTGTGAGCCTGTCAATTTCCTTACCGCAAGCTCTAAATTCTTCTTCCATGTTCAACTTATTCATGGCCGACAAAGCCGCTCTAATGATTTGATTATGTTCTTCGTGATGGTTGCCGAAAACCCCAGAAAGGAAGTCGTGTTCTACCAAAGTCGGATAACCACAGAATTCGGAGATCTCATCCCAGGCTTTGGCAGCGGTTGGATCGGTTTCCGTTACGTGGCGGTCTCCAACAACCATGTGGGATGGGTTGAGCTTGCCAATCTTGCCGTTCTTGACATACAAACATCGTTCTACAAAAGCCCCAGATTCTTCGGCTTGAATCTGAGTAAAGTGGTAGAATTTATCGTCTTCAATTTCTACCACAACGGCGCCCAAAACATGGTCGTGTAGGGCGATTAGGCCGTTTTTGTCATAAACGCCCTTCTTCTGATAGCGGGGCTCGGTGATAGCGCCTGTAGACATCATAATGTGTGGCATCTTGCTATCACCAACTGCAACGGGTTCCATGAACTGTTTTGGGCTGGCGATTATAGTACTGCCATTTCTTTGTCCAATTCTACCCAAGGAAGTGAGGGGATTGACGCTCCTGGGAGGAACTTTGATAGCACTGATATAGATATTTGAATTCAGATAGGTTTTATCAAAAACCCAGGCATCGTCCGCGAGATCGGCGTCCATATCCGTTACTTCGTTCCCAGCGGGCAAGATCAAAAGCAACGCCTTCATCTTTTTACAGTAAACTCTTAAGTTCTTTAAAAAGCCCTCACGAACAGGTGCGCCATTAATGGCAGTAGTAACTACAAATCTCTTGTGATTTTTGATAAGCTTGGCTAGATCCTGAGCACTGTTACTATTCTTGATTTTTTCTTCGGTAATGTTTTCAACTACTTCGGGATAGTTTTTGACTACGTATTCCTTTAAAGACTCCAATGATCCAAAATTATCTCTTATGGCGTCCCTGTTGTACCCTAGCAGGTTCATTTCTGGTCTGCTAGGGTACTTACCACTATCTTCAATAATAGATAAATACGCGTTGAGAATTTCGACACCTGTTGGGGTCAACTCGGTTCTTTTTTCTCTAGCTAGGGTATGTCTTCTACGCGTCATCGTATTCCTTAAGCGCTTGCAGCTGTTGAATCGGTTGCTGGAGCTGCATCGGTAGTAGCTGGTGCGGCGTCCGTTGCAGCGGGAGCAGGAACGGCTTCAGCAGCTGGAGTTGCGGCGGGACCGGCTTCATTGGCGTCTTCGCCAGGAGCAGCGGCTTCTGGAGCCTTTGGAATCGCGATCGTATACGATTCCAGCACGTTGATAGAAGCACCTTTATCTCCTACAGGAATGTTGTCACCAACCTTGGAGCCGCCGAGCTTGGTGCGAACTTCTTCGATCTGAAGTGCGGAAACCAAGAACTGCATACGTGGGTTTACAACAGTGCCAGCGGCATCGGCTTCGTTGATAACCACAAAGCTATCATTGGTTACCGTGTCAGAAGCAACGAGCAATCCCTGAGCAACCATGGCTGCTACTTTGGCAGCAAGTTCTTCGGCATTTGCGGCTGTCATGAGCTTGTTTAGGGTTTCATCGGTCAAAGGACTTCCAGCAGAGATCGCCTTGACAACTGCATCCAATTTATTATTGAGAAGCTTAAGAGCTTCCTTGACTCCACCGAGGTCCCTAATTAGGGGATCCAGTGAGGAAAGCGCTTGGCCTACTTGGGACATCGCTCCTTCCAGGTCTTCCAGTCGTTCTGTGGCGGTTTTCTTATTTTCTTCAGACATTCGTTTCTCCTTGTTTGTGGTTATTATCGCAGACGGTTGCGGTCTTTTAGAGTTGCCAGCGTGTGACTGTACTCTAAAAAAGTTTTTTGAATTTTAACTTCGAGTTCTTGAATAGCCTTAGCATTGGCTTCAGCGAGTTCAAGAGCTTTATTAGTTTTTGTTTCTAATTCTGATTCTTCGGGAAAACATTGAAAACAATCACAAGTGGGTTTGTGTGGAACACCATCGGGACTGACTTTAAATTTTTTCTTAGCCATATTTCTACTTTATACTTTATACTTTCTTGATTGCGCCAGCTATAATTAGCTGTGACAACTTTCCATTTAGGCCGGTCATTCCACCTACTCCGCCAGTTGCCCTAGAAGCCTGCGACATTGCTAGCATTTCCTGGGTTTGGTAATCCGGCATAGGGGCTTTGTCAGGAGGAGGCGCGGATTTACGACCTCTTTGGCGATCCAAGGCTTGTTTGTCACGTTCTGCAAGTTCCTGGGCGCTCATCTTATGGATAGGCTTATCCAGGGGAACATAATCGGGCTCAAACTCAGGTGGTAATTCTAGCTTTGGCTTAGCCTGACGCTTAAGGGGCTCGGGTTTCTTAGCAATTGGTCTAGGAGCGGGCTTAGGCTGAGGTCGGCTGCTTCCAATGGTATTAAGTGTCTTCCTCTTGGGAGATGCGGCGGGTTCCGGCATCTCATCCTGGGCTTCTTCGGTCTCTGTGGCGCCTTTGGAGGCAGCACTGGCTAGTTTCTTTAGAATGTCGACTTCAAGGCTATTGAAGGGAGAACTAATCATGGAAGGCGCGGCTTGAACGGTTTGACGCATACCAAGCATGGTTTCCATGAGTTCTTTGGCTATTTTCTGCATTTGTTTGGTAACGATTTTAACAGCACGGGGATCGGCTTCTACATCCTTAAATAGATCGTGCTTGATGATCATCTCGTATAGCTTACCCTGCTCTAGGCGAAGTCTGGCATCGGATAGCATTTCTGTGAAATCTTCGTCTTCGTTCTCGCCATCTTCGGCTACTTGATCTGTAAGTTCTTCAACATCGTATTCTTCCTGAGTTTTGGCCTGAATAGCGCGAGCTTCCCTGATTACATTATCAGGAGCCGGGGTGTAGGTTTCTTGATCCTGCCACTCGCCGTTTTGAAGTGTGGGCGCTCCATCACGAAAGGGTTCGTCGTCCCAAATATTTTTAGCCATAGTTTATGCTCCTGGGGTAAATATAACACTGTTTTGGGAACTTGTCAAGGGAAAAATCATTGGTTGTCCTTAATAATCTCTTCGACTGTCATTTCGGGGATATTCCCGTTGGTTTTAAGTCTGCGGTTGTGGTAACAGGCTAAAAGTCCGAGCCCATCAGCCAAATCTTCATCCTTGCGTTTTAATGGAGCTTTTAGTTGTCCCGCAAAGATCTCGCTCACCCTACGAATATTCACGTGTTTTCGGCCAACCAACCCATTACGTTTCCCGTTTATATCATAAGATATGCTGGTTTTGTTCTTTTTCTTGTAATCTCTGACCTGCTTATTTTTTGCTTTTTCGGCGTCGTTCATAACGCACCCAAGTTCACGGCGCCACTGTTCTGTTAGGACATAGACAGACCTAATCCCAGATTCCTTAATATAGGAGGCCAAATTGTAATGAATGTACTCAAGGACCTTTTGGCTCATGGCGTTCTTACTACCCTTACTTGTCTCTTCTATCACTAAAACTTGGGGTTTGAGCTTATCTATCATTTTTTTGATCTCTTTGAAACACAGTATTGACCAGTCAACGTAGACGCCAGGATAGTCACCATCGGGTTTATGAATCTGTGGAATGGTTCCGTAGTCCAATAACTCAATGCCCTGAGAGGAGCTGATCGCAGCCGCCCATCCCGTTTTCGTACTGACGTCTAGGGCTAGCACGCGTTCAGCATTCAACTTGCTCTTTCTTACCACAATTACAGTCTTCACAGAAGCTGGGTCCACAGGATTGGGATTTCGGAACTGTGCGGCTCGACCAGTTTATTCTTAGATAATCACCACCATCTCCAACATCGTATCCCAAATTCTTTAGTATTTTTTGAGCCAGAGCTACATCAGAAGCGATAAAATTATATGTACCAACAGTAGTTTCAAATTCGCCATCGTCTACAGATCTACATACACTATCTTCTATAATAGACATAAGGGTTTCTAGACTAAATCGCTCTCCTCTACTCACCAATGTCTCTGCATTAGATTCGACTGCGGTTTTCATGCTTCTCCCTTGTCCTTCCTGAGTTGAACCGAGATAGCAATAATCGCGTTCTGCCGCGCTTTCACTTCTTTGAAACCGCTGCCGAGCAGTTTCTTATCGGCCAGAACTTGCTGATAGGCGGGATTGTTATCCAGTTCTTCCTTTGTATCAGATATTGCCTGGTTTGCCTGAGCAATGCGTTTGTTAAGACCGGGCACATCCATGGCTTCGAGTTCGGCTAGAACGTCTTCGGCATCGGGTCCGATTTTCTTTGCAATTTTCTGTAGTTCTGTGAGGGGTTCTTTTTTGAATTTTGCCATGTTATTCTGCCTTCTTTGATTTCTTTTCTTTTATCATCTTAGTCACTAGCCTATAACTACCAAGAGAAGTGAGTTTTGCTTCAAAAATTTCAGTACCTTCTTCTTCTGAGCTAACAGCATCTACCAATGACTCGTATTGATTATAAAACTGTTCGTCTGCTCCACCTTGCCAAACTAAAAATAATTCTTTCTGTCTTTCCATATTATTCTCCTTAATATTTAACTACTTCTGTGTGAAAGTTGCGATCGGAAGCAACGGCTTTGGTTCCAAAAAACATTGCTTCTTCGATCTTGGTTACAAAAATAGACCTTTCTCGACCTTCTGGCATAAGGGAAAGTGCTTCTTGGACAGCTGCGGCCATATTCGTTTTTAGCGTTTTGACCGCTGCAAATCCGGCTTCATTCAGTTTATGTGTATCAAACATATTATTCTTCTAGCTCCTCGTATTGACCGCTTTGGTCGGTTATATCAAATCTTACCATTTTTTTCAGTAAGTTTTCCCCATTCAAAAACAACAATAAGGCGTTGGTCACACTAATATGTGGGAGGTCTTTTTTGTCAACCTCTATGCCGGAAATATGCAATCCGCTATTTAAACTCAGATATTCCCGTTTGGCCTGGGAGATCAGGAGAAAGAGATCGTTGGCGGTAATCATAACATCTTTTTGTGGCTCCGAAGCGTGATCTACTTTAGCTAAAAAAGAATTACAAATACCTGTTTTTCTTTCCTTTTCTGCCCATTCCAATTTGGAATTAGTCACAGAGTTTTTCTCCAAAGCAATGACTTCCCTAATGAATTCGGCTTCTTTAGTTGTAAGTTCAAGTAGAATCATTTTAGCCCCAGTTCTCGGTTAAGACGTTTTACGGCGGCTTCTAGACCTTCAATTCTGGCTTCCATTGTCAGCGATGCTTCTTTCATTTGCTCTGAGAAAGTTCGAGAGTTTTTCTTATAACAATCATCGCAATAACCACAAATACTGTTGCTATTTGTCGTCCAAACACTACAATTGCATGAGCATTGACATTGTCGTTCCATATCGTCTCCTGCCAGCTAATCTACAACAAGCCCTCCCTAAAGTCAAGAACTATTTTACACTACTAATTTCTCCGTCGCGGACTACGGTAATGCGGTCCTGAATAAACTCTTTTGCGACGCCATCGTGTTCGACGATCAAGATCTTCTTGTCGACGGCAAAAGTCCTAATCATTTCAAGGGAATGCTCGATACCAATGCTGTCAAATCCATTAAAGGGCTCATCTAGGATCATGACATCGATTCCTTTATTGGCTTTTTCTTGAATCAAATTGCCTACAGCGAGATCGATGGCCAGATCTACGGCTGAGCGCTCGCCACCGGAAAGACTTTTGATAGGAATTCCAATTTCTCCATCGTTATCAATACAGGCATTGATTTGATCTTTGATGGCTCCTGCGCCGGTTTCCTTTGTTCCTTCCAAACGGATAGTTGCGTTTGCCATAGTTGGAACCGCCCGTAGGATGGCCGTCGCGGAATCGCTGATACTATCCAAGGCATCATCAAAACTGCAACTCAGATAGGATTTAAGACAGCGCTTGACTTCCTCGGCCATGACTAGCTTCTCTTCGACTTGACCTACTTTTAGGGTCATTTGTTCTACTTTTGAGGTCTGTTCGTTTTGGGCATCCGTCAGACTCTTCAGAACCTGTTTATGTTTGGCCAGATTGGTTTCGTGATTCCTGAGTTCGGAGCTAAGCCGTTCACACTGACTTCGAGCTTCTTCAAGTTCTTTATTAACAACTTGGAGTTCTTCTTGATGTCTAGCGGCCAAAACTTTTTGGTCGGCGAAGAAAGCAGACATGGTCTGATTGTTGGTCTTGTTCTGTTCTTCGTTATGAGCGGCTTCCTTGACTTTTTCTTTCTGGATCAAATCAATGATGTTGGCCAAATCAGCTCTTAGACCGGGGATCTCGGCAGGAATTCGTGGTTTGGCTTGTTCCGTCAATCCCTGAATATTAAGTGAATAATCCTTATTAAGGCCTTCGATATCTTTACTGGAACTATCCTGGATATAGGCAATTGCGGTGCGGAGTTCAATAGCATTATTCTCCGCATCTTTTGCGGAGATTATCTTAGCCTTGTGCTCGCCGAGACTAGCCAATAACCTCTCTTCTTCTGAAGCAGAAACCCATACTTGATTACAGGTATAGCAGGTTCCAGCTCTTACGGTCTTAATTTTAGAGGCAATTTTAATGGCCTCCTCTTTAGACATCGCTCCAAGACGGATGGCCATAGCGGTCTCCGACAGTTTAGCGTTAAGAATGGCGACTTCTTTACTAGTCCTGGCATTGATGGTCGCGACCTGGGTAGATAGGTCCAGTTTTAGCTTGGAGATCTCCTTATTTACAAGAGTCTGACGATCTCTTTCCTGATAGAGAGATTCGTTAATCAATCTGTTGAGTTCTTTTTCTCGCATTTGGTTTGCTTCTAAAGCCGCTGCTGAAAAAGGATTAATGACTAGTTTTGGCTTTTTGGTTTCCAATTGAGACTTCTCAATGGCCTGCCGGTCTTTGGCGGTCATTAGGTCGGTATTAGCGGCTACACAGCGCAGCTTCCAGCCTTCTACGAGGTCCTGGTGTACGCTAGTCACGGGTTCGTCTCCTACTGCCTCTAAGGCCCGTTTATTAGCCTCTAGACTGGCCTGGGCGACTGCAAGGCCGGTTTGCGCACCTATCTTTGCCAGACCCAATTCTTTGGTCTTGCCGTCGATTACGTCGACTTTAGAGCGGATTTGGGACAGACCTAAGGTATCAACTAGGAAATCATTCATCTTAGCCGGGGTTAGGCCCAAAAAGAAGCCAGTTTCTCCCTGGCGCTTATGAAGGAGAGGCCGGAATAGGTTCCTGGGCATTCCCAGGATCTCATCGAGCTTCTCTTCGCTGATCTTACTAGAGCCTGTCGTTTCGTTGCCATCTATGACGATAGATAGTTTTCGATTTCTAGTTATTGTAACGGATTTCCCATCCCAATCGAACTCACCGGAAACCGAGATATGACTTTTGGTTAGACGAGATTGTAAAGTAGAAGTGCTGATGTCGGATAGACCGAGAAGCCAATCTAGCCCATTAAAAATGGTACTTTTCCCAGAACCTGAGCTGCCACCGGTATTATTGTTTTGTGCGTCTACTTGCACGAGGGAGCCGAGTTTAGTGAAGTCAACGTTTTGCTCGTCTGTGAAACGGCCTATATTAGAAAATGTAAGTTTTTTGAGTTTTAGCATCGATTACAGGATATCAGAGGGACTTTAAAAAGTCAAGGTTTTTCTCTAAAATCTTTGGTACTATTTTCCTCGTTCGAGGCAACTACGGCGAGATCGACTTCCGTGGCTTTTGATTGAATTCCATTATCCACAATAATTACACTATTGTTGCTAGGTCCCTTGAGTTGTTTCTTCATCTCCAGTCCACACTTACAAGTAATTCCGAGTGGGGCCGAAGCCACCACCCGGAAGAACTTGGAAGAAGACAGACCACAAGAACAGAGATAGAAGAACAAGGGCATTATTTGAACCAAATCATGCTTGAGTCGGCAACAAGATCTTGATCAACGAGATTACAAGTTTCAAGGAGTTTGGCACGATTTTCGCCAGCGCAGGTTTCCTTAAGTTTTTTAATCAAGTTGTTCTCATTGGCTGCGTCCCTTTTACCGAACTGACCCAAGAAATCAACGGCATTGTCTGGGCGAATCGCTTCTAGGGTGCGAGCTTCGAGATCCAAGAAATTGCGCATTGATTCATAGGGAACTGTCCATCCGTAGCCGATGTCTCCGCTGCCAGCAAAAACCACAGCTGAGAGATCTTTGTCTCCATTATAAACTCCTGAACCGCTACTTCCTGGCATAATTGTTGCAGTTACTAAAGTGGCGTCGTATTGAACGATTTGAGGAATCCCACCCACCAAAGCGCATAACAGAGCTGCGGGTCCGTTGGCTTGCTCCTCGGTGCAGGGCTTAATGCCCTTCATAACAGCAATGGTTCGGCGACCACTGAAATGACCATTGGTGATAACGTTGGGGTAGAGAGCTGGATGTCCGCTGACCGTAGCGGGTTCGTAAAATGGCACAGGGGCGCGATTGGAGATCTTAGTGAAAGCTTTGAGGTTGCCATCTACAGTGATCAGGCAAAGATCGTGGGCTTGGGAATGCTTATAGGTTGCGACCAGAAATTGACCATTCTTGCCAGTAACTTTACCGCCGTGTTCGACGACGTGACAGACATGGGAGTTGGTGAGAATCGTGCTCGATGTCTCGCTGGAACTAAGCACAATCCCAGTTCCACCGCTGTTTTCAGCGATATTAGTAATTGCAACACTGCTAGCCGTCACATCATTGGGTTGCATATTAGAGCCAATTGCGATGGCAATAGCCAATAGGGCTGTCAAACCAAGGGCGATCTTGGATTTTACCCCGAGACTGGACTCGATTTTCTTAAAAATAGGTGCTAAGCGGCTTTCAATTGCCCTGGTCATTTTATTCTTCATCTTCTTTCTCTTCTTTCTGTTCTGTTTCTTCGTTTTTAGACTCTTCCATTACTATATCATAACTATCTTTGGGAGCTTCTTCTTTGCGTTTTGTGTTGGCTAATTCATTGAGCATTTCACCAACAGTCTTATTCCTAGGGGTAATGGTGATTTCGTTCTCACCAACGCGTTTAACGTCAACGCCGCCTTCTCCGAGGTTAAAACCTACCGATGGATTTCGGGGATTCAGTTTCTTGTCGGTAGTCAGTTTATCTAATAATTCCACAGCCTTTTGATATCTGTCGATATCCTTAGAATCGATTTTTGCGGCAATTGTTTCATCTCCAGTAGCTAAGTAGCGGTTAATCTTCCTACCGATTTTATGTAAGAAGAACTGTTGGATTTGTAATACAAAGTCTTGATTTACGAGATTGGCGTGTAAAATGCGTTCTTTAAGGTTGGCGTCTAAGATCTCCAATTGTTCCATCTTGGTTCCATACCAATTGAATTTTTGGGCGAAATACAAAAGCGCGTCTTTTTTCATGCTAAGAATTTTAGAGATTTCGTGGTAGGTCTTACCACCTAAATAGAGATCCAAGGCTTTGGTCATTCCAACGTCAGAAACAGTAGTTATGCCTGGCAAACCGGCTTCTTTAAATTTTTCGATTTGTTGAAGCTCTTTGGGAGTGAGATCGGTGGTTTTGCCATCTTTGAGGACGGTCAGGGTTCCTTCGTAGCTCATTTAGCGCCTCCATATTTTTGAACACCATCAACGAATACTTCTACGTGGATCCCAGACCAAAGCAGGGTAGCAACGGCTCTGTCAATGGCAGCACATCGTCTATTTAAATTCATAACTTCTCTACCATCGGTTTTGATGTCATAGGCCACAAATGACTTGGCTGCAACCAAATCGCTGCCGTTTTCGGAGGATCTGATGGGGGATAGATCGTAGTTGATTTCAACCCGCTCCACACCATCAAAAAATACAAGTGGGTACATTTTTAGATTGCGTTCCTGAACCGTAGAGATTTTTCCGGTAATAGCAGACATCTGGGCCATATCTTTGAGTTGCTTTAAAATATCTTCGCTCATAACACTCCAAGTTCCTTCATAAAGTCGATCATCTTTTCTTTCTTTAGGCCGCCAGAAACCTCGAACACATTGGTAACAAAATGTGCGAGACTATTCCCGGTCTTGCGGTTCTCGGGACGGGCTTTATCTGTGATCTTAGAACTGACCGAGGCTTTGCCTTTGAATTTGGCTTTCTGTTGAGAAACCCAAATAGAAGAGCCAACAAGTTCTACAGATGCGCGGCTACCTTCCGGAATAGCGGGTTCGGCTTCGCCTTCTTTGTATTGGTAGGCATAGATGGGAACGCAGACATGGGAGGTGTCAAGGAATTGTTCGGAGAGGATTTTGCCTTCATCGTCAAAGTTCACGAACCAAAGGGCCTTAGGTTCGTTTTTGTCGGCTGCGGTTAACCAACGGGCTGTTCCGGGATAAATCACATTTCCAAAACGTTGCCTGGAATGATAATGGCCCGAAATAATTAATGAAGCGTTGATGTCTTGATATTTAACGCCGTCTACGACGGGCATTCCACTTTCGTATTTAGCTCCATCCAGTTCGGCGTGGGCGACAATTACTTTAGCGCCATTAGAGCACAGTTTGTTAGCTTGTACTGTAAACAGTTTTTTGTCGTGAATATAGGGAATATAACCAAAAATGCCGAGATTTATTGGCGATGATACTATCAAAACTTTTTCGTATATTCCATTAAAAACACTTAATGAATGGGAATTAGATTTATAATCGCCGATTTGATCATGATTCCCGACTAATACGATAACTTTCTTAAATAGGTCATTTAATTTTGCAAACCATCGATTCCAAAATTCCAGGACCTCAACTCTCACGTTGGCATGAGTATGCGTAAGATCACCTAAGATAACCAAAGTAAGGTCAGAAGACCCCAAAGATTCGACATAAACTAGAAGTCTTTCGGATTCTGCTAGGTTGGAAACGGTTACGTGAGGATCTCCCAAATAAAGTACCGTCATACCGCATCCTTACATTTGCATATATGGCTACCACAAGCTCGGCATTTACAGGTTTTGTCAAACCATGTGATTTCGAAGCGCCCCAATCCCCAGATCTTACAACCGCAGGAGCCTTCTATAGAACCCCAAGCAGCATAAGGTCCTACTACGATTGCAAGGCGCCCTATTCGGAAATATCTTCCAACTCTCAAGCAACAGTCCCTTCGGGAGGACTCACAAATTCCACTTCGTTCATGTTAACCAAAATGAATTCACCAGGGATGAAATCGCATTTACGCACATCTTTGGCCCAAGGAGATGAGTGCAAAAGATCTTCTTTAATCCAAGCCACAGAGCCAGCGGAAACCGAACTTCCATTTGGGAGATTGGCGTCAACCAAGACTTTGAGCCCTTTTAAGTTATTCTTTTGAACAACGCCAGTCCAACCCTTGGTCGTATTGCTACGAACTTCTGTGTGGACATAAACCTCTAATACGAGTTTACCATTAAAAGAAGTGGGTTTGTCTAGCATAGCTCTCCTATTTGGTAACGGTTATCTTAAGATTTTCAATCTTCGTACTAGCGGCCTTCAATTCCTTTTCCAAAAAAGCTTTGTATTGGGCAGCACGAGTTCGATGTTTGGCGGGAACGCCATCGGCAAGCTTATTCTTAAGTGATTCCACGTATTTAGTGGCACTGATTAGTTTTTCTTTGCTCATATAGATCTCCTGTCAGATACTCTACCAGGCCGCTGCGCCTTTGTCAACTAAAAAGTGACGCCTCTGAGTTTTAGTACTTTTTGATGTAAAGGAGGGAGCTGATCGATTAAGTTTTTGACGTTTGCGTTCATTTCTTTGTGAAGCATGGCTTCTTCGGCATTGGCACTGTTATCGGGAGTGAGATCGTAGGCGCTGAAGTTTTCTTCGTTAATGGTCTGTTCCACAGAAACAATGGAAGCTGCGTTTAAAAGTTCCTGTAATTCCGCAGCCTTGATCTTGTTCTTTGGAACGTTAAGGCCTTCAGCGGCGTCGGCGACAAAACTTTCATTGATGGCTTCAGCCAATTCTTGGACATCGCTGATTCCCTTCCTACTACGAATCGAGTTGGCTTTATATAGGATCCTGCGGTCGCTGGGGTAGAAATGAAGGCTGGTTTCGGAGTAGAGTTTAATCAGATTACCGGTGGCTCTACCCAGGATAACACTTCTGAAGACCTCGGAATAATTACCATTTTTGTCACCAATATATTTGTCTATAGCGGAACTCAAACCCATAGCGCTTACGTTGATCATGTCTAGGAGGGTGATGGAGCTTTTAGGGACTTTTCGATAGAAGAGCTTGGCGGCGTTGATAACTAAGGGGAGGTTGTTTTCCTGGAGGACACGACGGGCTCTTTCGACTCTGAGATAGAGTTTTTCAGCTCTAGCGCCTAGAGGCCCCCTCCAATTTTTTTTAATGAATTGGATCAAATTGTAGTTAATATTGAACTTCTTTAGACCCTCGGTATCATCGCTTTTTAGACAGGGGGTGATCTTTTGAGAGAAAACGTCAGAGGACTCACGGAAATAGACTTTGGCGTATAGGATATTGTGATCGGTAACGCGGATCTTTTGGATGAATTTCTTGTAAACCTGACTGGAATACTTATACTTGAGAATTTCTTCTTTAAAGAGGTGTTCACTTAAAATCAGCTCTTCTACCTGTTCTTTTTGACTGGTATCGTCTTCCTTATTCTTAGCCAATATATGGGAGATAGCCGTAGCCAGCCAATAAAAGTCATTGCTGAAGGTTTCGAATTTCTTTTTCGGAGTTGTTTTTGCCATTACAACTCTTATATATCATAACTATTTCAAGCGTATATACTTGATGAGATTTGGTCCAGAATCTGCATAGCATCGAATACGAGATTCCAAATGGCGCTCAAGGACATAATTTCCGGTTATATCGAAATCCCAGATCGTACATTTGCTCTTATTTCCGCACTTACTCTTGTAAGGGTTGGCTTGCGGTAGCCTAATCGAGCGGCCAATGGCGGCCTGCCTGGTCTTAATTTCTGAAGCTCCGCCCACCCAGTTAAGGGTATTGGTCATGGGATAGATATTAACGCCTACGTGCCCGCAAGAAGTTACAATAAGTATTTTAAACTCATTTTTATTAAACCGATCAATTTGCTCGGCTACATCAACTTTTTCTAATCCCAAAGAAGCCAGACGCTCCTTATTGGACTCTGAGTGTGCGTACCCAAAGGAGGCCGTCAATAGCTTGGTTAGCATGGCGATTTGACCCAATTCCTCTACTAGAATAAGAGTCTGCTCTCCTCTACTTGCGAGAGCGCTAGCTAATTTTGCATAAAACCTAGCAATCTTTGGATTTCTAAGGAATAGCTCTCTTTTAATCATCAGAGGATCGGTGCCCAACTGGCTGAGATCGCTGCCATCGATCTGTACGATGCGGTAATCGTGGGGAATGATATAGCCACCTTCGACAGCTTCCCGTGTAGTTAGGGTGTGTACGGTTTTGCCGATAATAGATTGTAAGAGCTTTACACCGCCATCGCCACGAGTCTGGGTGGCGGAAAGGAAGAATCTATAGGGAACCTCGGAGAAAATTCCATGGCATACTTCTTCCAGGGTTTCAGATCCCCAGGTGTGGCTTTCATCAATAACGAGCATTTCCAGACCAGAAAAGAACTTCCACTCCTCGCTGCCCTTTGCCACGTTACAAAGACTATCTCCGATACAGATCGTAATTCTTTTGCCGAGTTTTTTCTTACCGGCGCCAAACTTGCCAATATTGCCCTTGCCGAGATGGTATTCGAATTTCTCGACCAATTCGTTGAAAATGGCCTTGGAGGGGGCAACGATGGCACATCTAAATCCGGTTTCACGGCAGATGGATAGAATGATATTGGATTTACCACCGCCTGTGGTTATGGAAACATTCCCGTGTTTTGCTTCTATTAGTTTAGTAACGGATAGGGTTTGATAATCGTACAAAGTGTAGGGAATCGGTTTTACCCATGGAATCCTCTTGGGTGTGGGATATACTAGAAAATCTTCGATTTCCAGTGAGAGGCCCTCAAGATAGGGTATGGAGCCGGGACGAATGTATTTGAATCCGGTCTTGTCGGTAAATATCAAACATTGATTGATTTGTTCTTTGAGCAGATCACACGTCAACTGCCATTTTACGGGATTTTGTGTTTTAAACCAATGATTCTTAGAAACTCTCTTAAGTTCATGTTTCGCAGTAAGATCTACATAACTCATCTGTTTTACAAGGCTTTCCATCTCCAACTCGGTATGGTCGGCAATGTAGGCGCGTGTGGGGGATAGGATTCTAAGTTTCATTTAATTTTCAATTTTTCTACCAATTCCTGACATTTACTTTCTAATTCATGTATGTACTTATCTTTGGGATCTTCTTCTTGGGATTTAACAAACAAATAAGTTGGAACATTACAATATTCACTTAAAATCCAACCAATGCACCCGCGATTCCATTCATTTACAATAACCCATGGACCAATATAGGCCTCAAATTCGCTAATACCTCGGCCATACTTAGCTTGAAAAATGGTGTTAAATTTTGTTCCTTCATAGTCTCCATAAAATTCACTGCACATATCTTTTTGCTCCACAAAAGATTCTATGTGGTGATAGGCAGAAGAGCAGGGATAAAAATTATCAAGAAAGGTGGGATCAGATGGCAGGCCTGGTTTATGCGTAAGTTTTCTACTAACAAAATCCAGTACTTCCTCGGGGGTTTCCTCTTTTAAGGTAAAATGTAGGTTGCAAAGTGTGTAATCGCCCATACTATTCCTCTTATAGCCCACAATACCTGATTTTTGGCAATTGTCAAGCACTATTTTCATTTATGATATATAGGGGGTATGGACTTTGCAACCTTACCCGAAGAGAGAAAGCAAGAATTGGCACGATTTATGCTAGCACCCCTGAGTTCCGCCCTGGAAATCAAGGATTGGGCGAAGTTCTTTCTTGACTTAGAGATTCCGACCGAAAACACGGATCCTGATAGTACATCGAATCCATTACACAGTGCATGGTATATTTACGAAACCTTTAAGTACAATCTAGGTAATGAGCGACCAGGCGCTATCATGATTAGTTGTCGAGAAGGTCTAAAGACAATTATTGTAACCATTCTTGAACTTCTTCTTTTGCTGCATTTCCAGTTAGAGGTTGGGCATGCTGCCGCCATTGAGTCGCAGTCTTCTATTGCCTTAGGTTACATCGAAGGTTTTTTATTTAAGATAGGACCTCTTTTAGAGGCTGCTGGGTGGAGACCTCATTCAACTAATAAGCGCGTTATTAAATACAAAACCCCACAAGGAAAAACGCCTTTTTTGAAGGTGGTAATTTGTTCGTCAAAGGGTATGAATGGTTTGCATGTCTCTGCACTTTTTTTGGATGAACTCGATCTCGCAGATAAAGCCGCACTAAAAGAGGGTCGGAATATCGTAGGATTTTCTCGTGGTGTTTATGGGATGCAAATTTATGTAAGTTCATATAAATATTCTTTTGGTAATGTCGCAGAAGCATTAGAAAAAGCTCCGGACATGAACTACAAAGTTCTACGATGGAATTTAATGGACCTAACCGAAAGATGTCCTACCGAGCGCCATCTACCTGATGGGCCTAAACAAGACATGTATGTATCGAAAGTTCTACCTCTTAAAAATTTGACTGTGGTGGAATACGTGGGTTTGCCCGATATTGAGAAGAATAAATACGATTTAGTATCACAGGCCCACACGGGTTGTATCAAATGTCCATTACTTCCACTATGTAAGAAAAAATTAGCCACAAAAGATGTCTCGGCCACCGGTGGTTTCTATAAACCTATTTCATCAGTTATTCAGAAATTTCGAGAAAATGATCCAGAAATTTCTGAATCCCAGCTTCTGTGTCGTAGACCAGGTAGTGAGGGATTGGTTTATCCCAGATTCAGCAAACACGGAAATGCTATATCGATCAAAGAAGCCTATGAAACCCTGATGGGGCCAACTAGACTTCAAAATATCAATGAAACAACACTTCTTATTGAAATGCAAAAATTGGGGCTAGAATTCTATTGCGGTGTTGATTGGGGATTCACACACGATTTTGTAATTTTGGTAGTGGCAAGAATTCCTAATGGCGACTGGTGGTTAATGGAAACCTACGCATGTCCTGGCTTGGAATTCGACGATATGCTGGAAACCGCAAAAACATTTAGGGACAAGTACAATCCAATGAAATGGTTTTGTGATACCGCAATGCCAGCTTACATTAAGAGTTTTAACAAAAACGCCATGCGTTGCGCCGAATACAAAAAGGACGTACTTGGAGGTATTTCCGCTGTTCGTTCTAAAATTACCAATTCCGTTGGGAAAAGGGCACTTAGAATACTTGATGTGGACAGTAATAAGAGATCTATTAACGCTATCTCCAAGCATCGTTTTCAGTTAGATGGCCAAGGTAACGTAACGACACAACCAGCAGATGAAATGGGTATTGCCGATATCTGCGATTCTTTGAGATATATAGGACAGAATCTTTGGTCCGTTAAAGGAACTTACAAACCTGATGTGAGATATACGGACGATCCTGGAAAGGCCGGAGTTCCTCCAAAACCCAATTACACGGTGAATGAGCAAATGCAACAGGAAATCGCAAAGCGCATCGCCGGTACATCTACTTATATCGGCACGGCCAAGAAAAAAGGCGGCTTTCATTTTACAAATTAATCAATAATTACCATTATTTATCTATCCCGTTCCAAAAGATGAATCTTTATCTTACCAGGAGCGTAAAACGATGGCCACTCTTAAAACTCTCATTTTTCTTAATGCTTACGAAGACAGTTGTCCCTCAAACCAGCCTCGCGCCCAAAATTTTAGATGGACACGCGAAATCAGTAACGCCACTATTGAAAATGCGCTCTCTGAAACGTTCCAGGTTGCCGCAGGCGCCACACAGACGCTCTTTAGTGGTGCCAGAACACTCACCCAAGATGGAACCACTCAATACAGCCTAGCACTCGCTCCGTTTCAAACCAGCATCTACCAGCTCATCAATACCGGTGGCACCGCTCCTACTTTTCGAACTCTAAGAACTATCGGCAGCGACGCTACGACTCAGGTCACAACTTCTGTAAATGGCCCTCTTCTAACCTACACCTTCACTGGCGGGACTCTCCCGACACTCACCTCGGTTCAGCCCGGCGACGACGTATTAATCGGCAGTAATTTCAATCCCCTAAACCAGGGAACTACTGGTATTTGGCAGATTATTTCCAAAACAAGTAATAGCTTTACAGTAGTAAATCCAAGCGGTTATATCGAAGGTCCTATCACCTTGGGGTCTGATTATGCTAATCAAGTTAGGATTTTTAGTGCTGCTGGTGTTCAAATCGGCGATACTCTGGCGATCACGTCGGGCTTTTCTCCGGTTTCTCAAAACGCATATCAGATTACCCTGGTAACCGATTATTGGGTTCAGTTTAGTTATACCGGGGATCTTCCAACCGAAGGACCTATTACCACAGAAGTCGCCATTTACAGTATGGCCAAAACCATGGTCTATATGGAAGTCGATCAGGACACGCAATTGATTATTAACGGCGGAACTCCTGGTCCAACCATTACTCCGCTCGTGAGTAACGGTCTAGTCAATCCCGGTTTATTCTTGCTCAATGCAACTGTCTATAGCCTCGCGGTTACCAATACCTCGATCAACCTGTCCAACATTACCTTGCTTAGTACTGAGTAAGTTGTGATATATAAGGGTCTATATGGACGTCAAAGATAAAAAAACCGTCAGCATTACCTTTGGTGATAGTCCTGAAGAAGGAAGCCAAGAGCATAGCCTAACGTCTTTGGCCAAAGCGTTAGAAGCTTTGGCAGTTCCAGGAACTGATCTACGCAAGGGCGAAACCAAACCATTATCAGAAGCTATTAGAGTTCTGTCTGGAACCGCTGCTAAGAAAAAAGCTCCCTCTCTTGCATTTTCCGAACTCCCAGCACCGCAATCAAATTTTTTAGGCTTGTTCAAAGCCCGTACCCGTCTGCTTCCTCCCGAACTCATCAAGGCCATCCGTGTCACCGACCATCTTGTCGCCGCCATTCTAAGAACTCGCGGCAACATCATGAAACTCTACGGTCACCTCAAAAAGGACCGTTTCGACGTTGGTGTTGAAGTTGATATCAGACCGGAGTTTTTAAAACTATTGACTCCTGAGCAGTACACAAAAGTCGTGGAAAGAATCAAACGTCTGGAAAAGATTTTGCTTAATTGCGGACACACCGAGGGTTTGGAACACCAAGACCAAATGGTGTTATCGGATTACTTGAGCATTCAAACTCAAAACGGACTTGCTTTTGGATCGCATGGCACTGAAATTATCTACGACAGATCTAAGGATCCCGACAAAGACGGTAATTATCCTTTTCATAGATTTCGTCCCGTAGATATTGCTACAATTTTTCGTGCCGTTCGTAAAGGCGAAAGCGTTGGAAATAATCTAAGAGAACTTGCGCTAAAAGCATTGGAGCAAATGGAAGGCGCGTCGTTTAACATCGACATGCAAAAACTCAAGGAAGACGAGTATACCTGGCTACAAGTTATTGAAATGCAGCCACGACAGGCGTTTACGTCGAATGAAATGCTTGTCTACAATCTCTTCCCAAGCACCGACATCGAGCACAACGGCTATCCGGTTTCACCACTAGATACCTGTATGAATTGCATCACCACGCATATTTCTATCGAAGCCTACTGGAAAACATATTTCAGTAACGGTAAATCAGCCAAAGGGATGTTAGTTATCAAGAGCGACGAGGTTGATCAACAGATGCTTGATGCAATTAAAATGCAATTCAACGCATCTATCAATTCTGTCTCCAACGCTTTTAGAACCCCGATCTTTGGGATCGCGAAAGAAGATGACGTCGCGTGGATTGGTACGGCGGACAAACTTGGCGATTCCGAATTCTCTTATACTTACGATCAAATAGCCAGAAATATTTTGGCGGCATTCGGTGTGTCGCCTGATGAAATTCCTGGGTATGGACATCTGTCTAAGGGAACAAATTCTCAAACTCTCAGCGAAAGTAATAACGAATTTAAAATGACCGCCGCTCGTGATTCCGGCTTGCGCCCTTTGATCTTAGGCTGGCAGGTATTTTTAAATCAACGACTGCTTCCAATCATCGACGCCGAACTCGCACAAATCGTAGAAATAAAACTTTCCGGCCTCGATTCCGAATCAAAGGAGCAGGAAGCCGCACGTCTTCAACAGGACTCCGCACTTTTCTACGACTACGATACGCTACAAAGAGAAGTTGATCTAGATCCGGTTGGTAAGGCAATGGGCGGAGCGGTTCCGTTTAATGAGCGTTATAGACAGGTACTCGATTTTTATTCGAACGTCGGCGAAGTCAGAACTAGGTTCTTTGGAGACCCTGGCGCAATTTTTGATCCTTTACTTAAATTCAAACGTGATGCCTTCTGGCTTCAAAATTTTCAACTTTTAATGCAAGCAAATCCTAACGCTATCAAGGCCTTATATGCTCCTAGACCACCCGAACTAATAAAAGATTTGCTTTCCATGGAAATAGAAGATATGCTTCTTGATGAGGAAGAAGGCGCCTAAAATGAAGAAAAGGAAAAGCAACAAACCAGTTTCTAATGAAGAATTGTTTAAAAGAGCGCTATCCTTTGAAACACCTGGAGCTTTTTCTAAGGGGGATAGAAGTGCTTACACTTTATGTCACAAAAGACGAATTCTTAAAGAAGCTTGTTCTCATATGATCAGCGGAACTTTGTTTGGAGAAAATCATCCTAAATTTAGGCATACTGACGCAGCTATTGAGAAAAAAGCCAGAAGTTGTAAAACAAAAAAAGAATTCAGAAAAAAATACCCTAGTGAGTATGTGCTTGCTCACAATAGAGGCATTTTTAACAAAATTACAGATCATGTTGTTGAGGCAAATCCGGCGGGAGACGAGCATTCCAATAAAAAGCACACGCACAAAAAGTTAAAGAAAATAGCCCTTCTTTATGATAAAATATCTCTTTTTAGGGAACACGATTTTGATTCTTATATGGCTATCTATAGAAGAGGACTATTAGAGGATCTTTGTGGTCATATGACAGATTCTATAGGAGAAAACCATCCTCTTGCGCTTTATACCAATTCTTACGTTATAAAAGAGGGTTCTAAATATAGGAGTCAGGGTGAATTTCTTAAGGAAAATCCTAACCTGTACAGGGTTGCATGGAAAAGGAAGCTCTTAGATAAAATAGTTTTCCCAAACAGTAACTATACTGGCTCTTCATTGGCTGAAATAGACCTTTTTAATGTAATAAAAGCTCTTTACCCAAAGGCTCAGAAATTTTGGGATCGAAAAGTTAAAATAGAAGGAAAACCTCATATTCACGGTTTTGAGTTAGACATCTATATTCCAGAACTTCGTAAAGGTATTGAATTTGATGGAAGATATCATCATAGCTTTGAAGGACTTAAAAGAGGTAGGCCTAATTGGCCTGACGAAGATCTGATCAACTATCAGAAAATCAAGGATTTCTGGTTTGCTAATAAAGGGATAGAAATTCTTCATATCAAAGAAACCGATTGGGATCTAGATCGACAAGCATGTGTCGACCAATGCCTTAAATTTTTAGAAGTTTCACTCAAAGAGGTAGCCTAATATGTCATTAACCGACTACAAAGCAAAATACAAAGATCTTAAGACAAAGTTTCAGAGCACCGTTGACCTGGCTTTCAGGTTGGGAGTGGAAGCCGGTCTCCAGCAATCTCAACTCGATCAAGCCGCACAACAGGTTCAAGATGCCAACGCTATGGCACAAGCCGCAGCGGGCGGCCAACAGCCCGGCCAACCCGGCCAACCCGGCGAAGAAGCCGCACCTGGCGAAGAAGCCGGAGCCCCGGAACAGCCGGGTCAACCCGTTTCTCAGAACCCCAATGGCGACGAACTCGATCAACACATTTCCAAACTTGAGGGGATGCTTGGCAAATCCGAAATCACTTCCATGGAACTCGGCGATCTCAAGAAGACGCTTTCAGATATTAAATCACTTCAAATTCAGATCAACCTTACCAAATCCATGGACGCCATCAAGAACACCAAAATGGGTAAAGCCCCTAAGGCTGCTCTTAACTTCACCCCACGACTCCAGGCCAACCTGCCGGAACCCGCCAAGAAAGCTCTCAGTATGCAGGAAAAAATCGTCGGCGACGTCTTCGCAAAGTGGGCTCAAGAAGAATCAAAAGCGGCTTCAGACATTTCTAATATTCTCAATGTGGATGGAGTCGTTAAGAAGGATTGATTTATGAAAACTGTAAAACAATTAGAAAAAGAAGTAGATAAATTTCTTAAGGACTTTGAAAAGGAAAAGAAAAAGTTCAAATTGGAATCTAAAGAATTTAAAAAGGGTATGGGAATGCTTGAAAAAGAGCCCAATAAAATTATGACCAATTCAGAACTCAAAAAGAAATTTCCTCTTCTGTTTAATATTATTAAAAACTAAGTAGTGTTTCATGTATGGCATCTCTTCTCAGTCCAAAGAGCAAATCAACAGAGTAGTCGAAGACCTTTTCGATAAGACCGCCCTGCGCCTTTTAGGCCCTATTCCCAAACTCCACCATAAGAAAATCACCCTAATAGGCTTCGCCGAGGGCGTTACCCTGGCCACGCTGTTCATCCAGGCAATGAACAATCGATACCTCAATCATACCGAAAACGACGTCATTAAAGGCATCCTAGGGGGTGCCTTTGGGTATATCGAGTCTTTGAAGGCTAAGACCACCACAGCCATCTCGGAGCGCCTTGACGGGCTCGCCAGAGAGGCTAGGATCGCCAATCAACCCATACCAGAGGAAGCCCTGAACCAGGTTGTACAAGAAGAACTGGGTAAGGCCAAGAGCGGTATGGAGAGGATTGCGGCCTCAGAAGCCACGAAAACTCGTAATCTCGGCGCTTTGATGGATATCTCAAGGAAAGCTGCGGAAACCGGCGATAAAGATCCAACCGTGGCATTCATCGTTATTAGAGACAATGTGACCTGCAAGGAGTGTGTAAAAGTCCACCTAACTCCTTCCGGACAACCCCGTTTATTTAAACTGTCAGAGCTTTCCGGTGGCTATCACGTAAGGGGAGAAGATTTTCCTTCCATCCTGCTTTTGCACCCACACTGCCGCTGTACTATGATTTATGTTCCACAGGGTTATGGGTTCAACAAAAGCGGCCACATCACCTACATCAATGCCGACCACGACGAACTCGCCAAACAGCGCGATTAATCCAGCAAATTGATTAAGTCGTCACCATTCATATTTCAAACCACGATTTCTTTCTTTTTTTAACAGCTACTAATGCTTTGTTGTAAAATTCTTTGTATTCTTCGACGTCGATTCCGTTGCGTCTAAGCAGTTGCATGGCGAACCAATTGGCTTGTTCTTCGGTTCTGGGCTTTTTCGACCAGTTCAACGTTTTACCCTTTTTCATGTAAAACAGGTGGCCGGTTTCATGACAGAGTGCCATGTACTTCTCCTTGTAGGTCAGGCGACTTTTGATATAGATAAAACCTCTGAGACCCAGGGTTTGAAAGCAATAGCCCATGTAGTCGTGATCGCAAACCGCTACACCTAGGTGATCTAAAGCAGAGGCGAGTTCTGTGTAGAGGCTTTTGTAACCCATTACCAGGCTACCCATTTTTTACAATAAAACATGTGAAAATTTGGAAAGCTGGTCCAATGTGCTCCGCATTCGCAGCCAATGCTTTTCTCAAATCTGTCTTCGAAAACCGTGTAGTCGTTCACGTAGAAATTGGGGTCATAGGTAGGGAGTTGGGAATAAATGAGTTCGTAATCCGCGTATGGTGTTTCCTTATACATTGCCCATTCCCATTTCTTGCCCTGGTACAACATGAGCTTTGGGAAGGACTCAAGAGATTGATCCCAAACTACTCTCTTTTTTGTCCCATCCGACCCAAAAACTATGTCTAATCTCATGTATTTACCACGACAATCTTTATAAGGTTACCAGTTAAAGATTCCGATGTCAAGGAGATAATATGGGCGATTCGATTTGGGCTACATTGGGTAAGATACTGTTAAGTTTTCTTAGTAATAAGGCTGATGGAAAGACAGAGATCTCGGTAGATATCCCTATTGGGGCGCCTAAGGAAGAACCTGCGGTGGCTCCTGAGTCTTCCTCGCCTGCTGCTGGGATCACCCCTGTGGGGGCGATCGACTGGACCAACAAGGACTACTCCATTACCCCCCATTTCACTGTGGGAGATGCCGTTACTTTACATAGTTGGAATCGACTGGCTACGGCAGCAGACGGCTTAACTGATGATGGGAAAGCAAAACTAGTAGTACTTTGCAATAAGATGGAAGAAATTAGGACGTTGCTGGGGTGCCCTATATCCGTGCATTGTATGTATCGTTCTCCGGAGTATAACGCTCAAGTAGTCAAGGCAATTCCAAACGATGTCCATGCCCAGTTTTTGGCTTGCGATTTCGATTGCAGTCCTAAACTTACAATAGAACAAACGCATGGGATCTTGGAACCATTTTTAGAGAAGTACGGGATTAGGATGGAACGCAATACTCCAACATGGATTCATATCGACCTACATCCTGTTGGGAATGCTAGATATTTCAACGCTTAAGGTTTCCAATCCACAAACCAAACCTATTTAATTTAGCATATCTGGCAGAATGAATAGGAATTTCATCTTCGGAAGTAACAAAAGAGTTATATAAGTATGGATTGTAAGTAGCTTTAATCCAAACCACATTCTTAGGGGCTGCTTTGATCCTTTTACCCCTGATACCGGCGTGGACATGCTTTCTCTTCTCTCTTATCACTCTATCGCGTCCGGCTTGAGAAACTATGAGATCGGCCATTGAAATGTATACGGTTTTAGATCTATCTATTACTAATCCGGTTTTAACATTTTTTACTGACCAAACGACGCCTTTTTGGTGTAAATTCCTGTAACAAAACACTTTTGTGCCCATAATGCCTCCCAGTACAGAGGTTATTATAAGAGATAGAATTTGTCAAGGGGAAATTAAGATCTATTCAGATTCAGATTTTGTTAAGGCAATCCTTAATTTTTTAGCGCTTTTTTCAGCGGAAGAATAATCACGACCCGGCTCATCTTTTTCATGAGGAAGAGCGTGAGTATACATGCGATGCATTTCGGCCATTTCACGGTGCTTCTGGCCCAAATCTTTATTTCCGCTAGTATGGGCTTTTTCGGCGTGTTCCTTATGGATCCCACTCTGTTTCATGTGAAAGTCGAAACCTAAACCCATCATACCTTTATGGCTAGTATGTGGCTCAACATTACCATATTCACCAGGGGCTTTCTTTTCAGCTTTCTTAAAATCTTCAGAAGCACCTAGATTGCCAGTTGCAGGCGAAACATAAGAACTGATATTGTCGCCTGCCATGTTCTTGTCGAACTTGGTCCCGATTTCGTTCTCATCAATAGCTTCTTTAGAAGTTAGCATCTTGGCTAATTTGGCTTCAGCTTTTAAGGACTTAGACAAAGCAATCGTTTGACCAATAGCAATAATTTCATGCTTCGTAAGTTCTGGCATACTTTTTGCCATAAAATTCTCAAAAGCTTCTCTCTTTTCCCAGGTCTGGTAGGCTTCTTTGGCGCGTTTCAAAAGTTCGGCCTTTTTCATCTTCTTGTCAAGACTTTCCTTACTAAGCGCGGCACCACCACTAAGGGTACCGGGTCCAGCCATACCGGATCCAGCGGTCATTGCTTTTTGCATTGATTTAGCAGGTGTACCTATTACTTTTCTACTCGACGTAACGGTCCCACCGCCATGTGTAGACGATGTTCTGGGCGCATGTCCTGGGGTTGCGGCAGTTCCGATTCTCATATCGATGTTACCGGCGGCTGCATGGGAACGAGTATTGGTTTGAGTTTCTTTTTTAGGTTTTGCACCCAGCAATTCTCCAACCGCACTAGGACGTTTAATCCAAGTTGTAGTTGTGGTGCCAGTTCTATCATTTCTAGCAGATCTATCCCAAGCTTTTCGTTCCGGAGTCTTGCCTTCATCAACACGGGCTTTTTCTAAAGGTTTGGGTGTTGGTTTAGCAATGGGTCCAAACTTAGGAATGCCTCCAACTTTTTCTTGGGGAGGAGTTCCAGGCTTAACATCAGACTTCGGCGGATATTTGCTACCAGGAACCTGGGATTTTTTCATTTCTTTTTTACCCATTCCAAGTCCTGACATTAGATTGCTCATAGGATTACCAAAAGGGGTAGGATTAGCGGTCCAACCCAGATCAGGTTTTGGTGAGGCCGCAGGAGCGGGCATGTTGCCGTCTTTTTTAAGTTCGGTTTTTACAAGATCGATGGTATGGGTGAATTCGGATTTAAAGATGGAGTCTTCGGATTTTTGTTTGACTTCAGGGCCGGGAATGAGTTCGGCGACGCACTGTTTATTGGCGGGAGCATTTGTCACGGTTACTTTGCGAGCAATAGATTTTGTCACTATAATACCCTTTTTGTCGACTTTGCTGCCCTCGATGCTGAATCCAACCATTGGGGGCTCATCAGGATGTTCCGCATCGTCTATGAATAAGGCAGCGACTTCTTTTGAAGAGTCCTTTTTATCATCAAAAAGACGTCCCATTACATAAAGGAACGGATTTTGGCATTTTTCCCAAAAGCGTTTGTGATGTTCGTTTTCGCAATCAGCTTCAGAAAAGATCTTTTTGTATTCTAATATTTTTCCAACTAGTTGATTTGGTTGAGTATTTTGATGTTCCCAGGAAAATGGGCCTTGCAGAAGTGCAGAACAGTCGATACCGGCCAAATCCACAATTTCTCCGGCAGTATCAATTGCAGTGCTAGATCCAACACCATGGATATATGTTGGGCCGGTTTTAGGAGTTTCTGTCGCCATAAGGTAAAGATTGTTTTTAGGGGGTCTGAATCCAAAAAGAGTAGGTAAAACAAGAGGTTGTGGGTGCTATAAATTAATGGACCACTGTTTCTTACCGCAGTCATAAATTCTATATAGACCTAGACTTAAAGCCAATTCTTTTTCGGTCATAGACATATCTCCTTTAGCACCTTTTTTAATTAACATCTTTTTCTGACAAGATTGTTTGGATATTCTAGACTGATTGCTAAAATAAGAATAGTCGGCAGGTAAATTTTCAGTTAATTCAAATTCTAACTTTTTGTAAACATTTCCTTCAGACCACCTATTGTCGGACCAGGAAATTAACCTCTTGTATCCCCTTTCTTTCGCATAGCTCACTAAACGATTGAAAAGTTTAGAAGGGCCTCCAGCAATAGACACATCGGTCTTAAAAGCCAATCTATTTAAAACTAGCGTGTCGGAATGGCCTTGTCTATGATGTTTGTTGCCGGTAATTACTGCTTGTAGTTCGTTAAAATAATACAAACCAAACGATATTTCAAATACAGAAGACCCTTGAATATGATTTTGTTCTAAGAATTCTTTAGCTTCTTTTTTGGGCACTTCTTTAATTTTAGTTTTCCTTCCCATTATTTTGAACTCATTTTTATTGATAACCGACTTAAGAAGGTTCTTTACTTGATCCTGCCTTTTTAGCCATTCATCTTCAAATATTGTAATCAGTCTTATACCTTTTTCATTGCAAAATTTCATTTTATCATAATGGTAGCTATTTTCTTTATATTCTTCTGAGTGCCAATATAGGCCACAATATTCAATGGCTAGCTTCAATGATGGTATGTAAATATCTAGTTCCAACGGAGATATTACTTTTCTAGTATCGTATACGGTATCAGGATAAAAAGAGTTAATGAAATCAAATATTTCTTTTTGTACATAGCTTTTCTTCTCATTTTTTGGAGCATGTACGCAGATTTCATCTATAAGACCTCGTCTACAAGCGGTTAGATAGGCACTTCCGCTTTTTTCTTCAAATTTGGTTCTGCTTTTATGTTTTAAAGCTTCTTTGGCCAATTCTTCGTCCGTCCAATAATGGAGAAGGTTTTTCATATGGGAGCAGATTTCATCTAGCACATCGCTGTACCAAGCTGCGTGGTAAGCTTTTGGATTTTTATCTTTAAATTCGCTTTTTGAATTGTACTTCAGAGCTTCTTGTTTTAAAATATCCAGGGACCATTTAAAATTAGGATTTCTGTCGCCATTGATGTTAAAGGCTTCCATGTGCTTACAGATAATGTCCAGTAGGTTTTTGCGCTGAGCCGTATTGTAGGCCGTCTTACTTCCCTTTTGGAAAGCAGATCTTTTTGTGTATTTTATAGCTTCGTTCTGTAATTTTTCTAAAGTCCAAGTTCTATTCATATACCCACTATATCATATATAAAAAGGCCGTCAAGTTTTTATTTTGACGGCCTCAAATAATAATTTAACTATGTAGTGTCAAATACTTATGGCCAACTTGGCGTGCCTTCACCATCTGTCGGATTACCCGAAGAATCAGTGGTCGATTCATCGAAAGCCGCGATTCCCGTATAAGAAATCGATGTCTTGGTGGTGGCTCGGCTCGAATAGTTCTCATTGTCTGTAGTAGGAACAGCGCCGGTTACGACTAAAATCGTATCGCCAGTCTGCCTGTCAACAACTTTGATTGTGACAGATGAATAGTTTAAGATCTCAGCAAGTGTGGGGAAATGACCAAGAACCGTAGTTCCAGCTCCGACTACACGGAATCCGCTACAATTTACAGTAACTTCGTTGTAAGAAGTAATTGCAATTTCGCGGGCCGAATATTGACCGAGGGTATGAATTGCTTCAGTCCCAAGTCCTCGGCCTCTGCTAACGGTATCAAAGGTCCCAGCCAACACCAGTTGCCCAGATTGATTAGGTAAATAAAGCAAAGCTCTTCCACCAGTTACGGTGTAGCTTTGACCTGTTCCACCATTGGTGGGATTTAAATTAGGTAGTTGTGCTCCAGCCATTTTTCATTCTCCTTATACTAAATTAAGCCGATTGTTCCACAGCTGAGATACTGAAGCTGATTGGAATAAAATAAATCGCCGTTGCGAGATAGATGTTCACGGCCACGGTCATTGTAGGTGCGACAATTGTGATCTTCGCATTGTTGAAACCAAGTGGGGCACCATTGCTAGGCGCAATCAGTTTAAGCTGCATGTAGCCAGCCATCTTCTGCGTTAAGAAAGCAGAAGCTGATGCTGCGGAAACGTCGGCCAAACTTTGACCAACAAAAGCATTGGTGAAACTGACTTTCAGATCTTTTGCGATCAAGTTGGCGTCGTACACGGCCTGGATTGAATTCCACACAAAGTTGGAATCGATTCCGTAGGTTGTTTGATCGCTAACCCATTTAGGTCCACCGATATCGGTATATAGAGGAAGCAAACCAGCAGACAAAGCTTCTGAGGTATCGCCAGGAGACCCACTATCGTAGTCCGATGGATCGATGATACTGATCAGGTTTGCGTATTTGTTTACAATGGCTTTGTAAAATCCGCCCAACTGCATGCCAGCAGCGACAACCGAGGCGTACCAAGGTTGGAACTGAGTGATAACACCAAGGCTATTAACCTGTGTTACATTCTGGAAGGTCAAAGAACACAGAGCGCTTGCAAGGCCTTGAGCGGCGGCTGCGGCAATTGCAAACGTACTGTTCATAGACAAGATACAAATACGGTTTCTGTTAAGGCTCGGATTGCTTTCCTCAATACAATGACTCTTAAGCAATGCATTGATAGCGGCAATCGTATAAGTCGAAGCAGGATCCGTCAAACCAGCGATGATATCGGCGCTAGCGTTTTGCGAGAACAATGGAACGATAATGTCAACGTTTACACCGCCCAGGGTGTCGACGACATTAACGATATCAGCAGCCAGAGTGGCGCCGATGGTTCCGCCAGTCAGATAAGCGGGGGCGGTCATAGGAGCGGGAAGCCCTGCGGTTGCGATTGGCGTGAAAACCAACTGTTTGCTGGTGGCCATCGCTTGTTCGAACTGATAAAGTCCCATTTTAATACGACCGGGTTCGTCTCCAGCGCCAGTTGCGCAAATACCTATTGCAGAAACCGCGTCCAATGCCGAAGTAGGAAGAGAATTAGCGGCAGGAATGACAGTGGCGGAGTAGCCGATTTGACTTGCAATGAATGTCGCCAAAGCGCCGATTGTGGAATACTGGCTTAAGTTAATGCTCAGATTTCCACCGCTGCCGCCGGTAACCGTTGTGGTTAAGGTATAGACGCCAGAAACCAAGGCAATAGTGAGAGTAGCTGTGGTTCCAGCATAACCAACAGCAAGAGCTACCGCTGCGTTGGCAGTTAAGGTTTCGCTGACACCGCGAGAAGCATTGGAATCTTGGAGTTCGATTTCAGGTTCTTCCGAAGAAACGGTCAAACCAGGAGCAAGACCTAAAGCTGCCAGATCGCCTGGAGTGCTGTCGATAAGCTCGAAGCTCTTACCCCAACCTTTACCCCAAGCAGAAGCGTCTGCAGTGACAGTTAAAGTGATAGAAGTAGCGTTACCGCTAGCGGTGATACCAGATGGGAGCCCGGTGATGGAAGCAGCGACTTGAGCGCCCGTAGTATAGGGACCGGATCCAACCGTTGCAACCATAGCAGCGCCACCGTTCAAGCGAACGGTAAAAGTAGCGTTGGGAGTTGCACTGAAAGAAGGAATGGTTCCACCGGTCACAGTGGGAGCGACTTCGGCTTGAACAGCTAAAGTTTGATATTGGTCTTGATTTCCAAGAACTCCCCAGTTGATATCGGTTAGCGTTCCATAAGAACTAGGAAGTGTCGCATTAGCTTTGGTTCCCGTGTTGGTCTTAACGACGTAGATTTGGGTAGCGGTACCCGAGATGTTGGCGTCGTTAGAAGGAGCGGTAATGGCCTGGAAAGCGTCGACGATCTGACCGCTGGTGTAGGTCTGGATGACCTTTTGAAGCTGATCGGGTGTGTAAACGCTGTTTTTAAGCGCGACTTGTTCGTAGCTAGGGCCGCCTGCGGCTTCGCCCATGATCAAAAGAATACCGCTGGAAGTTACGCCGATTGGCTGACTTAGTACGGTATAATTAACATAAGTGCCTGGAATGTTTGTCGACACATTTGGAGTGACTAATTGCTGATTCATTTGTATTTCTCCCTATTAAACTTTCTTGATTCCAAAATGTTTTAAACCGGCTTCGAAATTAGCGGGTTCATCGTTCTTAGTGGCAACCATATGAAGCCAAAGAATTTCTTCTAGCTTATTGGTCATGCCGTAGGCTTTTTTATTTTGGGCCCAAAAGGCTTTAAAAGCTTCGCGTCTTTGTTTACCGGACAAAGTTTTTTCTTGGGGACGAGCTAAAGCAGCTCGAAAAGCCTTCGCTTCTTCTAGAGTCATCTCTGCGGCTTGAGTTTGTTTCTTAGCCATAAATTTTGTCACCTTTCTTAATATTGTCTACGGCCCACAAAGGCTGTAAATTGGTGTAATGACAAGCCTTCAAAAACTGTTCTCTATCTGTTAAATCAAAGCTAGCCAAGGGGACTTTATGATCCAAATGCCATCCTCTTGGGCTATAGTTAGCCCATGTCATGCCCGGCTGGAGTAGACCTTCTATATAAGATTTAAAAGATTCTACAGAACATCCCAAATCATCTACCGCCGAACCTGCCTTGTACCCTCTTTTAATAGCCATATTAAGACGTCCTCTTAAATTAGCTGCCAATTTAAATTGAGGATCATTTTTTCTTCTAGCCCTGAGTCTAGCATTGGTTTTGGGTTTGATAGTTTCTAAATTCAAAGCACGATAGATCTTTTTTTCTTCTATAATCTCTACCCTGTTTTCTTTATAATATCTTCTTTGACCCGCCATAACCTTTTCTTTGTTTTTTTCATTATAATCTAGTAAATAAGCGGCTCTACACTCTTTGCATTGCCCATTAAGACCGTCTTTGTTTTGGGGAGCTTTCCCAAAACATTCAAGGTCTTTTGTGATTTCGCACTTCGAACAGGTTTTCATTATTATATCTTCTTTGTGTCCGGTTGACTATCCTGGGTCGATCTTGGGGCTGGAGCAGAAGCGGCTGGAGATCCTACGGCGGCGGCGGATTCTTGAGCTTTTTTCTTTGCGTGGCGAAATTCCATAAATTTCGATAGTTTAGCCGACAAAATCAGCCTTGGAATCGTTGTTGCTTTGTCGGTCTTATCTTCAGGATTAGCCATAGAATGTCCTTCTTGTCGTTCAGCGCCTGCATTTTCTTTAAAATGTTCTTCGACGTCGTTCTCGACTTTTTCACCAAGCGCAGCGTCTTGCTCTTTATCTGGATTTTCAGCCTTGCCTAAAGCTTTCTTTTCTTTAGCCAATTCTCCGGCAACCTTGTCTTTAAACTCGTAGTGGGGTTCCATGCCATCGGGCTTATTGTTGCCTTCAGCTTCTTCTTTTGGATTACCACTTGGAGAAATTTGCTTAGCAACACGAGGGCCGGTAGAATCCTTGGAACCACCTGATTTCACTTCATATTCTTTATAATCGCGTTCGGTCGCTTTTTGAGCGGTTTCAATTTTGCCATACTTAACGCCGGGCTTAGGGGAATTTTCAGTCTTGTATTCGGATTTAACAAGATCGGAAGTTTCAAGGACTTGTTTGGCCTTGGCGAGAACGGCTAGAATTGCATCGCGTGCTGAAACTGTTTTATTGTTTTCGGCCATAGTTGCCCCTTATACACATAAAGATTGATTCCCTAATCATTTTTGAGCCCGTTTTTTCATTTTATGTTCAATAAAATCCTTTAATTTACAGACACTTAGATGTTTTGGCTTATCTTCACTTTTCCCAAAAAACACGCTTGGCGGCGCAAATGCATCGCGTGGCGCTTTTGGCTTTGGCATTTTCGCAGCCACACCTTGCTTACCAATTTTGGTTATGTCTTTAGGAGCACTAGCGGCGGGCGTACCTAAAGTTGTACCCAGAGTCGAGCCCAAAGTAGCACCGAGTTTGGGGGTTTTGGGTAGTTTCATTACTCTTCGTCTTCCGGATTTTCGGTAAAATAGGTCGTATCATTCTGTTGAAGAGGAGGAGTTGTTAGGTTACTAACGATGCGTATGCCGCCGACATAGCCTGAAGGATCGGCTAAAGTAACAGCGGCAGGATTAATATCTCTAATAAGAACGGATTCGATTTTCTTATGAAGACCACGAATCCAGCTCTGGACTACGCGACCGCTCATGGTAACTTGTCTACAGTAGATTTCTTCGCCACCGGCATTGCTAAACTCGGGAGTAAAAATGTCGGTACTATTCAGTTTGGTTTCCAAAAAGCCATTGTGTTCAAAAAACTCACGATATCTGAGAAGTGTGTAAACTACCAAACTATGAAGCCAAAGCAACGTCTGAGGATCATTCGTTGCAATAGTCATGGCCCAGGTTTCTTCGAAGAATGAACGTCCCAGACGGGATTGGAAATAACGATATTGAGGAACAACCCCGAGTTGGGACGCGTCTAATTCGATCCCGGCTTGAACCATAATACTTTGACCGTTAATACTGATTACTGGGTAGCCGTTACCATTTTCAGGATTCAGTACGACCATGCCTGGAGAAACTGGCATGAGATCAATTCCTTCAGGGACCCCGATAGTTCCTGTGGCGACATCAAAACTTGTGGGAATAAAGGGTGGTACCACATAAGGTATTTTTAAACCAACCTGTGACGGCTGTAAAATGATATTTCTTTCTCCAACGTCGCCCATGGTGCGATTTTCTTGAAATTCATTACTACTGCCCATCGTTAAGAAGATAGCTGGGAATTTCTCTTTATCTTTGGAGAACTGTAACTGAACATTGACATTGTTATTTAAAAAGAATTCTTTGGCAGCAGCGATTTGCTTTTGTCCAAATTTTGTGCGCAAGAACTTGTTTTGAGTGAAATCTTCTAATATGTATTCGACAAGCCACAGATTATTCTTAACATCCTGCAGAGATTCTTCAAGTATGGTCTTAAGCAGTGCGTCGGTTTGAAATATTCCACCCATATTAGTCCTTCCACTTCGCAAAAATGTCAGGTAGGATTTTGCCGTAGAATTCGGTTTCAGCCCATTCTTTAGTTTTATCCATAAACTTGTTGCCGGTATAACCGGGGTGTATAAACTTATCTTTACTTTTTGGATTTTCGGAAGCAGTACGGAACGTCATCCACGATCGGGTTACTTTTTCTTTGCCGCCTTTAGTGAGCTTAGCTTTTCCTTCTTTATCTCTTTCAACGGCTTGATAGACCCTCAAACGTTCTAATGGATTAGATGTCCAACTATCTTTTGCTTTGGTGCCTTTGAAATCAAATTCATGGATCAAACCCTCTTTGGGTTTACCATGCTCATCTCTTTCTATCCCCATCCAAGGAATCTGAGATAGGCCATTCTGTTTACGTTGTTTGTTTTTAGCCTTGAGTTCGAACTTAACGCGGTCGGTTAGGCCTTTTTCATAGCCGGTCTGGGTGCTAGGAGGTGCTGAATGTTCAAATGGTACAAATAAATAGCGGTAACCTTCTTTAGAAGTTCTGGTCTTTTTAGATTTAAAAAGCCACTTGTCCGTTTTCATATCACTGCCCGGCTCAATGCCTTCTTCAATCCAGTAAGCAGAGCCCGATAAGGTTATAACATGGGTATTGGCGTCAATAGTATCTATGCGAAGTGTGGGTTCTTTTTGGTCACCCTTAAAGATCTTAAACAAAGCCGGACTCAGTTCGCCTTTAGCAAGTTCGACAATATGTCCTTGAGCCGCAACTGCGAGATCTTTTACACCTTTAGTTAAGGCTTTTTTAACCTCTTCTTGGGAATCCTTACATGCAGCCAATATATCTTTGGGGTCAATATTGAATTTTAGCATGCTAGCCTTTTACGGGAAGACCTCTTGGTCCCTTAACTCTAGGGGTTTTCATGTCGATGTAAGCATCTTTTCCCGTAGAGGGATCGATATAGCGTTTCTGGCCTTTAGCATTGACGCCTCCAACCGGAGTGGTCTCTTTGGGAATATGTGGTGTAGAATGTTTAGTCGGCAATTTCTTAACCGATCCTACGGCGCCCTCGGCCTGAGCTTCGGGCTTACTGCTGTGGGGCTCCAGGCGGCCCCTCCTGGGGAGCCGCTTCATCGTGAGGTTTTCCACAACTAGGACATGCGCTTTCAGCAGGGGCTTCAGCTGGCGTACCCTCTTCTCCAGGAGTTTCTTCTGGAGCAGTACTCTGACCTTCGATTTCATTAACTTCTTGTTCGGCTTCACCATCGTTGATTCCAGCCAATGAGCAGAGTTCGATCATAGCGCGTAACATGGAAATGCAACTTGCGTACAATTCTGGCGCTTGTTCCTTCGCTTTATCGAGAATTGCTTTCTGACTCTTGAATCCTTCCAGGGCTTCTCCAACCATGTTGACAACTTTTTCTTTCTGGATATTTTCTGCGTGCTCATCAAGTCCATCGCGAAGAACGCCGTCTAGGTCGGGTTCGCCGGAGTCTTCTTCGCTAAGTCCCATGTCTTCGCGTTTATCGTCATAGTCTTCGGGACGACTAATTCCATCTTGATCCATGTTATCTTGCATATCGGTGGCATTATCGATGTGCTGGTCTAAAGTTTCTTCCGCGCCTTCAGGTTGGCCGTCATCTAAGGTATTTTCAAAATCCTGAGCATTGTCAACGTGTTCGTCCAAAGTAGTTTCTGCGTCTTTGTGATCTGCGCAAGTACAGCTCTCACAATGTTTGGTTTCCATGTCCTGGTCTTCAGTGGCTTCGGCTTCATCTGTGGTAGCGTTTTCAACGGGAACATCGGCTTCGGGCTGAATCTGTTCGCCTTCGCCGGGTCCATATTTAAGATCACCGGGTTTATCGTTATCTCTAGGCTGAGCCTCACTTTGTGGAACATTGCTTTGTGGGACTTCTTCGTCGCCCTCAGCTTGTCCATGGTATGCTTTTGGTGCTGGTTTTTCAATCATAGGAGCCTCTTCATCTGGATTGGCGGGTTCTTCATTCATTTGACGGTTGGTCTCTTGAATATCGGTAGAAACCGCTTCTTTGACCGGCGTTTGCTGTTTTAGGTTAGGTTTTGCAATCGTAGGAGGAGTCATATCCTCGGCTCTATAAGAGTCTTTTCTAGTGGTGGGATTGCTATTTTTATAACCCGAATCATATCCGTTATTATTATCTTCAACTGGTGGCTCACAAGAAGTGGGTTCGTTAACAGCAGCGTCAGATCCTTCTGGCAATACCTTGTCAGATTCTGGAGGCGCGTTTCCAGGTTCTTGTGCTTGCGTGCCGTTATCGCTAGTAAGTACACCTTTTATTTTTTTTGCTTCTGCGTCGGGAGAATTTTCTTCTTCACCGATACGCTGAAGCTCGTCTTCCATCGAATCTTCGTACTGTACGACTTGATCTTTTCCGCGACTTTTAGCAACCAAAAGTGCTTTACCGGCTTGAGAGATAGTATCTCCATATCCAACGGATAGTGTGGCTTGAACTATATATTCATAATCTTTTCGGAGCTGATCGAGAAGCTCCACAAACTCAGGAGGAGCCATAAATGAGAATTCGTCGCCGCCGCCACTAATCCATTCGCCCCCATGGGATTCAACAAAGTCTCTTACAAAATTATTTCCTTCGGTGATATGTTCCGAAACTTCTCTTACTTGAGCGATGTCATCGGACAAAATGGCCCGAGCGTGTCTTTGACCAATGTTATCGCCATCTCCGGCGAAGACTAAGTGCTGGGACGTATTAGTATCCATTACAATATCCCCATTTCTTCTAGTTTCTTTTGATTCCAAAGTTCTGCGTTAGGGTATTCAGATTTGAGCCAGTCCCACTTTAACTCAGCATCTTTTCTCATCCAGCCTTTTATTTCAACCCAAATGCCTGTGTCAGACAGGTATAGGTCAGGACGATATGTTTTACCATCAGGCATTTTGAATGTCTTGGGCTGCCATTCGAAGTTAATTTGGTTGGCATTAAGATAGTCAACAGTTTTGGCTTCATATCCGCCTTGACAAAATAGTTCTTCTCCGGTTTTCCAATGAATTTTTGTACTGGGATTGTTTACTTTTTTTGCGGCCTTGAGAGCAATGTCTGAACATTGATACGGGAATAAAGCCCCATGCCTTTCTAGGGTCGTGTTTTGAGCCTTTTCTCTGATCGCCTTACTCTGAGAAGGATGCTTAACACCATGGTTTTTGAATGTAGTTGCTTTCTTTTTTTCTTTTATTTCTTCTACTTGACTGGCATTAATGATACCAATACCGTATTTACTCGTAAAGGTATTTCTTGATTTTTCTAAAGATCTTAAGGGATGGCCCGATTTCTTAAATGTTACGTCACCCGGTTTTGTCCACCATTCCCCATGATCCTTGTCGACGAACAATGCTTTTTTAAGCATACCTTTGTAGGTAGATCCGACCATTGTAACCATGCCACCATGAGCAAGTTGAACCCTCCGCTCAACTTCTTCAACGGATAGTCTGTTCTTGCCGCCGCTACCCATTTTTATTACCCCTCAAAGCTTCCAAAAGCATTTCCAGATTCTCTTCATCCCACCCACGACCAGGGCGCACCATATAGCCGTTTTCAGATTTTTTAACATAAAGCTTTTTATCGCTATCACCAAAACAAATACAGCCGCTGTAAGCACCCTCAGAAAAAATAACGTTCCCGCAATCCGGGCATGAAATTTCTTCGGATTTTTTCATTTCTATAAAATGCTCTTTCTTGGCAAGTTTCTTTTTACGATTTTCCACGAATTCCGATAACGGACGACGTTTTTTAGCGGTTTCGATGTTAATAACCACTGTTGCCTTAGGTTCTTCGGGCTTCATGATTTCTTTGTGTTCTTCTTTAATCTCTTTATGTTCGGTGCCCATCTGATTTAGCTTGGTCATGAGAAGCTGTTCAACGGCGTCGCGGTGCATGAGCTTGCCATCTACGACTTGGTTGATGAGGGAGTGAAGATGCATGCGTTCGTCGATGAGCTTGTTGATATGGGAGTGGTCGGCGGAAGGAGTTTCTTTGAGATCTTCGAAGTCGTATAGTTCTAGCATTGTCATCAAAACCAAACCTAAACCCGGTAATGAGCGGTGCATAAAGTCGTTGATTTTAACGTTGTTTTGAATTATTTGACCACTATAGGAATCACGCTCATGCTTGGTAACCTGAACCGTGGTGTCTTCTTTTCCTGGAATGCGAATTTCTTTATTTTCTCCGATTTGCATGGGAGACAACTCTCTAACCAAAAGACTTAGTAGTGCTCGTGGAACGATTTGAAGACCTTGAAAAAGATCGTCGGTATCGGTAATAGTACGAGTACCTTGCTTATAGACTTCGGACTTAGATAGGACTTCGCCTAACGACTCTTTAAGGTCTTCTCCAAGTGTCTTTCTGAGAAAGTACTCGGCGTTCGGTTTCATCTAATTAGAGCTGAGGATAGTTGGGTTGGCTGACCAAAACCGGTGCCACGGCTTGGATGCTGGAATAATCATTGATTAAATATACGACCAGATTAGAGGAATCCGTGACGACCCAGTTGGATTGATTACAAGCAACGTAAGTCCAGGAATTAGGAGTACACGCGACGCCGACATTGCCAGCTGCATTGGTTGCTCCAATTGACAAAGCCGTTGTCGAGCCACTAGAACTAACCGTAACCGATTGTACGGTTCCGCTTTTATTATAAATGGCAAGATTTTGGCCAGCACCGGGTAAAATACGCGCCGTTGAAGCATCGGTGGTAAATCCACCAGCGCCATCGCCAAGAGGCGCTAGACTTCTGCCGACTTCTGATGTCTTTACTGAGCCCGCTTGGTCTGAGTATGTCAAGATACCAATGGCTGAGGGGTCCTGAACTTGATTACCTGGAATATTGCGCTTTGAAACGTTGGCCATGTTATTGTTTTCCTTTACTAATTAAAGATTCATTGCTTTATTTTAAAGCCTGCAGGATACCGATTTCCTTAAGCTTTTTAAATTATTCATCAAAATCGAGGTCCGTGGTTTCTACCCTAACAATTCCAGTCTGTATTGGAACCGTACTAGGGGGTTCAACGGTCTGTCTGAGTTCCGCACCTTTTTGAGGTGCTTTATTGGTCTCCGAACCCTTGTTGATGTTGTGATAGAGGTATTCACGGGTTAGTTGCACAAACATCGGCATGCGTTCCGCGCTTCTCAGGCCCTGGTTGTCGCAGCTCGGCTCGCCAAACTTGCTGGTGTTGGTGATCCTAACTTCTCTTAAGATAGAGGTGACGTAGTAAAACGCTTTATAAAGGTAGCGGGCCGAAAATGTCCTGCCTTCTCCAGTACTTGGATCAATACCCGGATTTGGCCTTCCTTCTATCCACCGAATGTCGCCGCAATTAGTGATGACGAAATCGATGTTCTGTTGATATGAAATTCCGCGAGAATCAACGATAGGTGCGTCCATCTTAATAATGGGGTACATGGGAACGGTGTCTTTGTCGATCTCAAAATTCATCAATTCTTTGCCAACCACTAAGTCGTCGGCTTGTGGATCACCGTAGTATAACCTATCTCCGGGGGTGAGATAGATTCTTTCGTTTTTATCGGTATCAACAACACAGCCGTCTTCGCCGCAAGCCACGTCGTTGGTCTGTTTGCGCTCGTAATACCTGGGTAGTATTAGGTTGGCCTGCGCTGAGTCTAGCAATCCGCCTTCAACAGGGCGCCGCTGGTCTTTGCTGTTTCCAGTCATAACACCAACGAATAGTCCTGCCAAACTATATATATAGCCGTTGCTAGTCATAACATCGACTTGCCCGGTATTTCTACGATAGTCGCCTTTATCGTTTAAGCCAATTGGTGAAGGCGTGGCTTTCCAATGAGTTAGGAGAACACCTAAACTCTTTACAAAAGCGTCCATTCGATTTAAATCGAAAGATTCCTGAATATAAGGTGCTTCAGAAGAAATAGTTTCGATCTGTTCGCCTTCGGGCTTTTTATTCATTCGGTTTCCTACACATGTTAGCAATCTCTTCTAGTCTACGATCGGCTTTGTCGTGAAACAAAACTATCTGATGTATTATATCAGAAGTAGCGATGGCTTGGTTTAAATCCTTAACTTTTTTAAACAATCCGAAGTTGTGTGTATCAACTAGGCTAAGTTTGATTCCCAACGATTTCCCATATTGGCAGGCCTTTTCGACTTCGGCCAAGAACTTCAGTACCTTCGGGCAATCGGGTTCGCAGTCAATAATAGCTTCCTGGCATCCACAGATTTGCTCTTCTAGAGGAAGTTCGGGTTTAAAACTGACTTGGGTTTCACTCTTAACAAGTTCTACGCACATATTATTTGATCCGGATGGTTTTAGCTTTAACAGAGAGAGCTTTTTCGGTTGTAGCCGCAGCTAGAGATTTTTTGAACTCTTCGGGGAAGTCGATGGCTTCCAAAGATAGGGAGCCCTCAACCATGGAACCGTTAATACCAGCAACTTTGATGTTGTGCTTGGTGACTTGGAATTCGATGGCGTCGTTTTCTTGGATACTGTAGATGTCGTGACCACTTTTACGCAGATCGTCAGATAAGAAGTGTGAGTGTTTGTCAACGATGGCGTCCATGCCAGCGTTTTCACTTTTGCAGAGAGCGGCTTGGAAGTTAGGGAACATCTTAGACACACTGTGCTTAACGATCGCTGGGTGAGATCCGCCTGCAACGACTTTGCCGTTGATAATGCTCATCCAAAATCCACCACGGGTTCTGATGAGTTTAACCGGTTGTCCATCTAAAATACCTGCGTCTTCAATGGTATCAATATCTTCGGGGCGAATATTCATTGACATAATTACTCCTTGCCTTCGTAGGCGTGTTTAAATTTCTGCACATATGGGTGCGAGGAAATGTCGTGTTTTTGATTTAAGGCGCGATTCGTACCTGTGACACCTTGGTTCCAAGAAAACGCTATTAGGCTGGGATTCTGGCCGAAATGGTGTTCGAGTCTGGAAAGATGTTTATCGGCGATCTGCTCTTCTAACTTTGGGTTGTCCTGCATGTAACGGTGGAGATCGTCACCCTGAAGATTTAGGGCTTTTTGATGCTGGCGTTTCAGATCGGGGTTGAGGCGAATAGTGTCGTGGATCATGTCGGGCATTTCGGCAAATCGGCCATATGCTCGGCCCATGGAGGTTGGCTTGTGCACGGTATTTTTTCCGCCGCTACTCTCAACTTGTGAAATAGCGTCTAACATCTTTTTTCGATCGTAGCCCGTAGTTGGGTGAGCACCGGCTTGGGGATGTAGGGGTTCGTGATTGGGCGCGTGGGCTTCTGAGGGAACAGCGGAGGCCAAAGCAGCGCCCATGGTTCCAGCGGTTAGGAGATTTTTGAGTGCGCCTTTTTCGAGGGATTCGTTCTTTTTAACATGCTTTGGCAGATGCTTGCCTTTGGTAGCGTTATCCCATTCCTTCACAGCGGCTTCTCCACCAAGCGCGGCTTTACCTTCAGGTGAATGACCCCATGCGGCTTGAGCTTGGCTGGACCAGGGTTTTAGAAGGGGTTGGATTTCGGATTTCTGCATGCTGTCGTTCTGAACCGGCTGCGGGTGATACATAGCCACTACATTGGAAAGACTGGGGTGCCCGCTATTATGGAATCCATGGAAGCCGTGTTCTTTGATTTTGGAGTGTACGGTATCCATATTAGTAATACCTTGATTTTCCTCGATGGCTTGTCTGACCAAGCCCTTAGGATCTTTACCAATATCGTAAATGGGTTTGTCGGCGCCGATTTTAACGTGGTATTTGTTAGCAGCTCTACCGGTTACCACTTCTTCGGGTTCGGTTCCATGCCTATAATAGAAGGAGTGTGGGTGTTCGGTGCTGCGGCCTTTGGTTCTGCTGTCGACGCCGGTTCCGCTGAACTTTGGGTCGATGTATTTGAGACCGGCTTGGGGGGAATAGTGGACTAGATGGAGATCTTCGGCTTTACGTAAAGATGGTTCCACGGAATCTTCAAATTCTTTCTTCCACTGATTATGATGCATTGTGCCAGTCTCCATTGGTAATGTGTTCTGGTAACAATCCCGCTTTTTGATCCGCAAACTTTGTCTGGGCTGGATTTTTTCTATTGTTTTCTCCGTGAGGACCAAAATTCACCCAATTATTTTGTCCCATAGTTTCTGTAGCCAATGCTTTTCCCGCTAGAGGGCTATACATTTTCTTATGGGTGAGATAGGCTTGGTGCTCCCCGGTTGGCCCAAATCCGGTTTCTCCACCGGCGTGATGGCCGTTGATGTCGTGAACGATTCTAAAGATGTCGTTGTGTACCAAAGACTTGCCGTCGTGTTTGAAACCGCTGGGGCCCAACATTGGGTGGTCCGAAGCTTGCCCACCACTACCAAAGCCCTGTTCGGTTGGGAAGTACCACAGATGTTTGTTATTCTTGATGTCGTTATGCATTTCTTTGGAACTTTTGTAGGGATTGGCTTGACCGGGTTTGATTTGCGAGATCTTAAGTCCGGATCCCATGATGTCTTTGAATTGTTTGCCGGTCTCGTTGGTCAAAGCATCGTAGGCGGCTTTGACGTGTGGGCTATTGGGCTCGTGTTTCATACCCTCGTAGGCATCTGCTATGGCCTTACCGTGTTCGGGATTGATTTTGACAGGAGGCTTGACGGTTGAGGGAGCGTCGCCTTCGGACTTTTTCATCGGCTCTTTTAATTTATAAGTATGAATAACTTCTTTGCCACGCTTCAGCTGTGCTGGCCCGAATTCAATTCCGGCTTCATGCGCGGTCTTATGGCCGCTGGCTTTGATTTCATCGTGTACGGCTTTAGGCACACTGATGTGGGCGTTCCAGTCATAGTTTTCTTTGTGACCCATGTGATCGAACTTTTTATGATTCTCTTTGAGCTTGTCGGCGTGCTTGCCATGCAAAGTTATCGCGTATACGTCGTTACCCATGCGATCTTTAATCACATTGGTGCCGATATGGGTTTCTTTGGGATCGGGTGGGGTGAGGTCTAATTGGGAAGCGGTTTTGTGGGCGTCGTCGTGGTTGTCTTTTTCTTTATCGAAGAATTTTACAGTGGAATGGTAATCGATACCATTATCTTTTCTGTGACTTTCGCCGTTGATCTTTACAGGGTGAGCAAGAATGAAACCAGTGGAAGCGGTCTTAGCGTAGGCAACGGGATCCTCAGCTTTCTTCAGCGAGTACTCTTCGGTAAGAGCTTTGCGGAGATGCTTAAGCAAGGACATTTAGTATTCTCCGATTACATAGGATTTAGCGAAGATTCCCTTGATTTTCTTTATAAGTTCATCCCTGTTCTTTGTGAGTTCTTCGAGGCGAAGTGCGTAGGTGCGAGGACCCAAACCCGAACTGCTTTGTGAAATTCCATCTTGACTCAATGTTTGAGAAGTAGTTGTAAAAGATTGTGCTATTTGGCTGAGAATGTTGATGGCCGCATTTGTTCCGATGAGTTGATTGACGATAGTCGGAACGTGTCCTTCGCGATTTGAAAGACCTGCACTGTAATTAAGTTGCCAATATCCTGGGACGTGTTGCGATGAGCCATTTTGTCCCCACAGGGCCAGGAAAGCAACGCCCGCCCCCTGATTCGTTGCTGTGATTGGTGAACCGGTGACAGAAAAACTTCCAAAAGCAGCTAAAAGTGGGACGACGTTAATGTAACCCATTGATAAAGAAGATAGCTCTATCCACATACTAGGTACAACAAAAATAACTTCGTCATTGCTCGCAACAATAGCTAAACTTTCAATGCTTATAATTGGAGAATGCCGTGGCTTTAAATGTATAAAGCTGCGGTATAAATTGGCGTCAAATCCTAGTTTATCCTTAAACTCTTCTCTTGTGATTGTGGTTCCGATTTGCGCTTCTGATTCGTTCATTGCGAGCATGATACGATCTTTTATAATCTCATCGGTAAATGACTGTCCGTTTGCAAATTTAAGAGGGACTCCCAAAAGAAATCTGTTTATAAAAAGTTCGGGAGTTAGAAATGGTTCTACGCGCTTAAGCAATCCAGAAGTTTGGGATGCGTGTACGGGGTATTGCGCGGTTTGAAATGTCCTTGAGGCTGAGAAATCTGCCATTTTATACTCCTAGAAACCTTAAAGCTTTGTTGATACAAGCTTGTTTGTCGACTTTCCACTCTTCTTCTTTAATGTGTAATACCAAAATACCGTGACAGTCCATTAAAGCGCTATCCTTAATTTCATGATAATTTCGAATATCTTCATCGGACCATTTCTTTTTCTTTTTATCGCTTCTCATGTACTCAAAAGAATGATAGTATTCTCCATCAAATTCAATTCCAATTTTCTTTTCTGAGTCATACATATCAACTTCAAAAGCTTTAATATGGGATTTATTCAGAACGGTAACCTTAAACTTTTTTCTTTTTAATTCTGGAACGTATTTTCTAAGAGCTTCTAGAAGTTCCAACTCCATTTTAGAGACATTATTAAGTACGCAATCGGCGCATCTATAACCAGTATAGAAATCGCCATATCTAACAAAATAAGTGTGGCCAGCCGGACAAATGGTTTCTAGACGAGTGTTGGCGTTTACATATTTTTCGCTAACTACTTCGTATCCATCTTTACCAAAAAATGCTACCACTTCTTCTCTTGTATGTTTCTTATTTTTAGCTTCTGGAAAATCTTTACACAGTTTTTTTAACACTTTTCTGCTACAAGCAACAGTATAGGCCCCAGGATATTTATCTCTAAATTCCTGATTAGAAGAGCAAGTTTTTACTAGAGCTTCTAATTCCTCATACGTGTAAGCCTCCGTTTTTGGAGGAGGCATGTGAGAACAAATTTCGTCTAAAATTTCCATATCACGAGCTGCGTTATACTTAGACGGAGATTTCTTTTTAAATTCTCCTCTAGTTCCGCACGAAAGAGCAAATTCTTTTAATTCTTCGTAAGTGTAAGCGCCTCTCTTTTTTACAGGCATAAGAGATTTGATCTTTTTGTCTATGCCAAAGCGTTTCGCGGCCTGCCATGCTCCGGCGCTATTTTTGATAAAATCCGTCATACTCCCGTGTTTCAGGGCTAGTTGAATTATTTCGTCTGGATAGTCCCAATTCTTCCTCATACACCCTTAATATATCACATAACCTTTTGTTTTGTCAACTAAATTTAAAAGAAAAACGTATTATCTGGCAGGTTTGGATCAGAACCATCAGCCAAGTATTCTACAACCAACATCTGTTGCACCTGGAAATTGGTCTGGGTGTTACCCTCAAATAGTACAAACTTCACAGCCCCGGTTTGGGGCGTATTCGTGCTGGGGATCACAACACTCCAAACACTCTCATCGTTTGGGTTCTGTACGGCCAGAAGCATTAAAACCTGACTACAGTCAATTGACGGAAAGAACACCCTAACCGCAGCGGGTTGATTGCTGGTTCCGATTCCGGCTAAGTACCTGAGATTGCATTGATCCAAATCCACGAGTTGGAAATAGAGAGTACTAGAGTTTCCTGCCTGAACTGTCCATTGATTGGCGTATTTAAAACTGTTAATATTCTGAAAGTTTATGATTGGTTTTGCACTCAGCCTGGGCATAAGTTCCCCTTAATTGTCTTGACAAAGCCTCCCAAATAGGATAAGCTTTTGATGTAAAGATTGATCTTTTAAGCCAGAATTGGGGTAACTACATGAAAACTAAGAAGAAAACGAAGAAAAGCCATAAGAAGGGGAAAAAGAAGGCGAAACCAGATAGCCTCATTGGTTTAACCTATGAAAATATCATAAAAGAGTACACAGCCCTTGAGCAAGAAATCATTGAGCAGGCTAAAAAAGAAAATCATCCCAGTTGGGTTGACGGCCTTATGAAAATCTTCGGACTCAGGCGCAAATGACTGATCAAGAGAAAATCGCAAAATTAGAGCAGATTATTGAATCCTCATTCCTGGCTTTTAAGATGTTACCCGATCTAACCTGCTGTGTTGGATGCGAAGCTCGAAATAAAGAACTCGTAGAGAAGATCTACGTACAAATTGAAACCGCAGTAAATCTTAAAAAGGAGATAGTATGATTTTAGCTCTCAGCGCTTTCAAGGGAAGCGGAAAAGATTTGGCCGCAGATTACCTGGTCAAAAACCACGATTTCGTCCGTGTCGCATTCGCCGATCCCCTGAAAGATATCGCGGCGGAGATGTTTGGCATTCCCAGAGACAGTTTAGATGATCCCAATTTCAAAGAAGCGCCTCTCTTAAACTATCCAGTCAAACCCCAAGACGCTTACTCCAAGATGATCGCTAATTTCCTGGTTAAGGAATTCCGAACCAAAGAAGGAAAGACCTCACAGGTTTTCTTTACCACCGTAAATCAAGGTTTGGTTCAAGACGCCAATGGAAAGCCGATCTACGAAGACCTTTTTTGGACACCCCGCGCCCTTGCCATCTTGCATGGATCTACGATGCGCAGTGTGGATTCCGCGCATTGGGTAAAGCAGGCTTTGGTAAAAGCGGGTCTGCAAACCAAGAATGTCGTCATTACTGATATGCGCTACAAAAGCGAGGTAAATCAGCTAAGAGAGGCGTTTGGATCCAAACTAACGACGGCCAGGATCAATAGATTCGACAGCTCGCCTTCTTCGGATCCTTCAGAACTCGATCTCGTAGATTTCCCGCATGACTTGTCCATTCCCAATAAAGGAACTATAGAAGATTTTTACGCTTTGCTAGATTCTATTCCTGCGACTTACGAAAAATAAAAAGGGTGCCCGAAATAAATCGGACACCCCTCAAATTTTAGCTTGTAGAACTAATTACGGGCGATTTGCGTTAGCGTTCAAAGAAACAGCGGCGCGTACACCGATAACATAACCCGCTGAGGTTACGGTCGACACTGCGGCTCCGGTTCCATAGGTTACGATTTGAACCGTAATGTACCATTGATTAAGCGTGGTATCATAGTTATATCCACAAACCAGCGTATCAAGGGTTTCGACTGCACTTGGCGCACGAGGAGTGAATCCTTTTACTTCGAACCAATTGATGCCGGTAATCTGTGAATTGGTAGCTGGGAAGGTGATTCTGTAGGTACATGGGGCGCCACCGGAATCCAATGCGATCGATACGTCTCCAGTAGAATAAGCTACGGTGTCAGCACTGGCATTAATTCTAGCTCCGCCCATAAGGCCGAGAGATCCGATGATTTCATTACCCTGTTGTACAGCGGTAACAGCTTCTACGATCCTGGTTTTGGTATTTTGCGAAAGTGAAGGCGTCTGTTGAGTTGCCATTTTAAAAATCTCCTTTAAAGTTGAACCCAACGTTGGTTGGGGAATATTCAATGTAAAGATTAATTCGCTTATAACTCTACTATGATTGGAGGATTGGTTGGTCTATATTGTTCTGTGCAATTTGATGCGTTTACATAAGTAATATCGCCTACTTGGAGTTTTCCATATCCTCCGTGAATATGGCCAAAGACGTGGAGCTTAAGTTGTTTTAACTCCGAAATCCTTTCTTTTAGGGCATAACAACCGACATGTTCGATTTCGAATTCGCATAATTTCCCATTAAAACGTTCGACTCCATCTAGAATACCCATTGGGGGTCCGTGTGTTATAAGGACGTGGGTGTCGTCGGGAATTTCCGCCCAATACTTGGCTATCTCTAGACGATCGACATTAAAAGCCCAATTACAGAACGCCGGAGAGTTAGCCGATGCCCATATTTTCAGGCCTTCTACCTCAATTCCTTCTTGATGAAGAACTTTTATGCCCTCATCCTCGCACATTTGTTTTGCAAGAGCCCAGTTGTTTTCAAAAAGTCGGTCATGATTACCTGGAGTTAGGATACAGCCGTGTTTAAAATTCTTGGCGATACGGCCAAGTTCTCGAAGTTCTTGGGAGATCTCTTGAACGTTGCCCTGGAAGGTGAGATCTCCGGCATGCAAAAGAAGATCGCTTTCGGGTACGATAATTTTTCTTAAGCGGCAGTGGGTGTCGGAAATAAGAGTCAGTTTCATATTTTGCTCCTAAATTTAACTAATTTATCCAGCCAAATTAGAAATTCTTCTACAGGTCTATCATTTTTAGCGACATTGCAAAAAGTACAACATGGGACCGAATTTTCGGGTGTGTAACCAATATCACTATCTAACCTATCAACACCGTTATACAATATTTCACCTTTCTCCAAAACATTTTCTTTGGGATATTTAAGAGACTGTTTCCAACTCCTATTTTTAAAAGTATTGTAAGGATTGGAGGGCCCACATCCACAATAATGACAATCCATTTTTAATATTTCGGAAGTTTGCTCTAAAGTCAAAGCCCATGGGATGTTTCTAATTTTAGCGTGAGCTTTGACGTTAGAAGCCTTTGCTCTGAATGAAGCTTCTTTTGGTTCAAATTTCTTATTTCTTCCGCGTGCTCCTTGAGCACTTTTGTATTCTTTAGCGGTACATTCTTTACAACTTTTAATAAAGCCCTTAACCACAGCACTTGCTTTGGATATTCTAGTACTCCCGCATTCACAATTAAAAAGCCATCGACTTCTTTGCTCCCCCTTTTCGGGATTTTCGCGCACAATTCTTTCTACTGCTGTTAGCTTTCCAAACGTTTTGCCTAATAAATTGTGGCCTCTCATACATAGCTCCTATTTTCTGGTAATCCTAATTAAAGATTACCGTTCTATGTAAGTTATATCATAACTATTAAAGAAGTCAAGCTTTTTATTTTAATTAACTTATTGAAATTGCAGTGTTTTCTATATTAAGAACAATGTTTAACTGTAGATACGCGTATTTATGCCCCCATGTGGGCTAACTTTTTTAAAGGAGATTTATTATGATCCTATCACCACAAAAAATTCAAGCCGTCGCCCGCGATCTTGGCAACAGACTTGCAATTCGTTTACAAAACAACTCTGGACTTAACACTGTCACCTATGCTTCGGATTCGCAAGGTGGACAGATTCTTACTTTGTCCCATAACGGAACCGTTACGGAAGGTAGCCCTGTTGCTCTTGTATATTTGCAACAAATTCCAATGGTTAGCAACGACATTTTCGGAAACGCAGAACTTGCTTATACGCCTTCGACGTCTTCACTCTCTTATGAGCTGACTTCTGGCGGATATCCAATTCCCGCCGCTGCCGATCTCGACACGATCAAATGGGAACTTTTCCCATTCGGTATCGCATACAACCTAGCTCCAATTGCTAACGGAACTGCCGTTACTCCTGCTGCTGCTTTGGCTTCGCTTGCTGCTCCTACGGCTAGCCTTGACCAATTGTACTGGCCTACTAAGGGCGTATAATTATAGACTTTTTAACCAATATAATAATGAAAGGAGTAAATATGAAGTACACACCAGAAGCCGTTGCAAAACTCGTAGCCGATGTGGAACTAGCATTTACTGCTGAATTGGCTAATAAAAAGTCAACTCTTGCGAAGTCCGAAGATGGCGAAAAGCCAGCTGAAGACAAGCATGAAGAGAAGCCCGAACACAAAGAAGCCGCTCCTGCTGAAGGCGAGAAGCCAGAAGCTAAGGAAGAAGGCAAAGAAGAGCATCACGAAGAAAAACCCGAACATGAAGCCAAAGAAGGCCATGAACAGGGTCATGACTATGACGAAGAAGACATGGCGCACATGGACAAAATGTATCGCTCAATGTCTCCGGCAGAGCAAAGCGCTCATCATAGCTGTCTTCAAAAGTGTATGGGTAAAACTGAAGCCAAACCAGCCGAGATGGAAAAACACGAAAAGGCAAAAGACCTAGGTACTGAAGGACACAAAAGCGGCGGAGAAATGTCTGCCGATGCTCCTTCTAAGACCCCAGGCGCTAAATCGCCCGCCAGCAAAGCAGATGGAGAGCAGATGGAAAAATCAGAAAACACAGAAGTCGAACTTCTTAAAAACGAACTTGCAGCTGAAAAAGCTGAAAAGGCAGCGATTAAGGAATTCTTGACGGCTCTTGCTAAGAAAACCGTTCCTCAAGGTAAGGCAATTACTTCCCTTGACGTTATCGCCAAAAGCGAAACGCCAGTTGAAGTGAAGACTCCTACTAAGAGCGAGATTCACAAAATTCTTATGGCGAAGGATCCGTCCAAGCTTGAGAAGTCCGATAGAGACGCAATCAATTCGTTTTACCTCAATGGGCAGGTAAACATTAACAGTATTAGCCACCTGCTCAAATAAGGTGTCTTTAATTAAAGGAGAATGAAAATATGATCGAACAACTTCAGTCACTAATGAAGGCTCTCGAAGCGGGCAGTTACATGGCCTCCCCACAGAACCTGGAACAGGGCGCCGCCCTTATGATGGAAGATTTGTCGCCTGTGATGCAAAACGTCACGTTCGACGATTCCCACATCAAATTGCAGAAAATCCTTCCTTCCAAGGAAGTTAAATCGCAACTTCATCAATTCAACCGTCAGCTAGACTACGGTATCTTCGGTGGATCCGCTCAATTTGAAGGCGGCGTCGGCGAAGAAGACGTGTCGAACTTCATTCGCGCTGTTGTGCCTATGGCATACTACAGCACGATCCGTCGTGTGACCGTTGCTGCAAACATGATTGGCGCCTTCGACGGCGTTAAGGCTGAAGACCGCTCTTCTGCCGATGCTGCGATGAAACTCGCTGGCGATATCGAATTCGACTTGTTCCGTGGACAAGCTGATTTCTCGAACGCCGGTGTTTTCGACGGCAATCCAACGGTTGTTGCTCAGCTTCCTAATATGATCGGTGTCGACCAACAGGTTCGCCAGTCTGATGGGCAAGCTAACACGCAAGACTTGATGTTCGCTGAATTCGGATCCAACCAAACGGTTGTACTGTCTTCGGGCGGAACACTGACTCAGTCAATCATCGAAGATTCTTCGGTTCGCTCGGCCATGAACATGGGCGCTGCTGATCGCTTAATCCTTGATCCGATCTCTCTGAGTGCTTATAACAAAATCGCGCATGCCAAAGAACGCATTATGCTCGCTGGGTCTGCCCAGGAAGCTACTGGCGCTCACCTTCGCACGCAGTGGACTTCTAGCGCTGTTGTTTCCCTCGAAGCTTCACGCTTCCTCTCTGGAAAAACGCAGCCTGCTCGTTCACGCCAAGGCACGCCTTCGGCTCCAGCAATTACTGTTGCTGATGCCGGTGCTGCTGGGTCATTGCTCCAAGCCGGTACCTATGTGTACTACGCGACGGGCGTGTCGATCTTGGGCGAATCTCTTCCAGGCGCTCCACAAACGGCAACGGTTACCGCTGCTGGGGACAAAGTGACTGTGACGATTACCGCTGTATCCGGAGCTTCATACTACAACGTATATCGCTCAGGTGTTGGCGGAACCGCTGCACAAGCCAAGTTCATTGGTAAGATCAAGCAGAGTTCGGGCAACCCTGTATTCACCGACTTGGGCAACAAACAGCCAGGTTCTGTGACGGGATTCCTGATCCAGGGCAATACACTCGGTATCGCTCAGCTTGCTCCTTATAGCAAACTTAAACTTGCTGTGAGCGACCTCAGCCTCCCCGAGGCGCATTTTAGGTTTCTGTCATTGGCAGCTTACCAGCCAAGAAAAAACGTGTTAATCGACAATATTACTGGCCAGCTCAGCTAATAGAAATCGTTTAAAATCAATTATTTAAGGCTCCCTATTAAAAAATAGGGAGCCTTTTTTATTTCGTGGTTGACAAGCCGCAATCTTTATTATATGCTATTAGATATGAAAGTTGCGAATTGCAAAAACTGCAGTAAAGAATTTGAATATAAATGGATAGGCAGAGGAAACTCTTGTTCGAAAGAGTGTACTGCCGCTATCGTTGCTAAAAGCAAGATAAAATATACCGAAGAGCAGATTGATTTCGTGGTTTCCTTAAAAAAACAAGGTAAAACCAACAAAGAAATAGTGGCGTTAAGCGGTGTAAAACTTAGTAAAGTAAAAGAAATTAATAAAGAAAAAAACGTCCTCCTTTCTCCAGAAGAACGTCAAAAGCATGCCTATAAAGCAAAATTAGCTAAAGATCCGCTTGCTATGGAAAATATGAGGAATGCTTATAAGGAACAGGCTGGATCTCCAGAAGCGCTAGAGCAAATAAAACTAATGCTCAACGAAAGAGGATTTGAGTATGTTTCTGGGTTTCAAAGCAAAACAAAATCTTTTATTATTAAATGCCTTAAATGTCTAAATACTAGAGAAACTAGTAAAATCCATACCGTCATTAAAAATTCGTGCATGCACTGTTCTGGATGCAATAGAACTTCTAGTTTTGAAATAGAAATAAAAGAATGGATGGAAAGTCTGGGTTTGAAGGTAGAAAAATATAAGTTTAAACATAGAGCTGGTGGAAGCGAAATAGACATACACTTACCAGAACTTAATATAGGCATAGAATATTGTGGACTATACTGGCATAACGAAGAAAGTCCTACTCCAAGAGAAGAAATGTACCACTTTAATAAAATGATTAAGGCTCAAAATGACGGAATACGCTTGATAACTATCTTTGGCGACGAATGGTCCGAAAGAAAGGATCAAATTAAAAACTTTTTGCTGTCTACTATTGGTAAAAATCCTACAAAAATTATGGGAAGGAAGACTCAAATTCAAGAAGTTCCTAAGGAAGTAGCTAGAGTTTTTTTAGACGAACATCATATCCAAGGATCTGCTCCAATCAAAATAGCTTTTGGATTGTACTATAACGAAGAGCTAGTCGGTTTAGTAACGGGAAACAATCATCATCGTCAAGGAGATGGAGAGATTTTAGCGCTTAATAGATTGGTTTTTAAAAGAGGAATTTCTGTTTCCGGAGGTTCTTCTAAATTGCTGACTTCTCTTATAGATTATGCTAAGAAAAATAGTTATAAAAAACTTGTTTCCTGGTCCGACAATCGTTGGTCTATTGGAGGGGTTTATGAAAAAACGGGATTCGTCATGGAAGAGAATTTAAAACCTGACTATTCCTATGTATATCGAAATAAGAGAATTTCAAAACAATCTTGTCAAAAAAAGCATCTTCTTGAAAAGGGTGCTATAGGAGAAACTGAGAAAGAAATGGCTCAATCACTTGGCTACGTTCGAATCTGGGATTGTGGAAAGAAACGATGGATCATAGACTTATGATATAACAGGCTCAGATATCAAAGGAGCCCTATGTCCCATCGTAAAGCCAAGACCACCCCAAAAATGTTCATCAGCGACCGCGAGCTTATTAAGCGGAAAGTCCTCAATATTACCAGTAGAATCGCGGACATAGTTGGGGGTACCCTCGGGCCCGGTGGAAAAACCGTTTTAATTGAGAGCGACCTTCCCGGTATTAGTAATCGCATCAGCAAAGACGGCGTCAGCGTTTACACCAGTCTTGGTTCCATCGATTCCATCGATCACGTCATCATCGAAACCTCTAGAGACAGTGCTCAGCGCGTCGGCGAAGGCGCGGGCGACGGCACCACAACCACCACTATCCTAGCCCACCAACTTATCAAAAATCTTTTCGAATTTTGCCAAAATAATCCCAAATATAGTCCTCAGAAAGCCGTTCGTAAAATCAAAAAAGCGGTCTCCGACATTCTGGTACCCTATATTCAAAGCCGTGCTATCATGATCAGCGAAGACAACAAAGACCTTCTCAGACAGGTAGGCAAGATTAGTGCCAACGGCGATCTTGAAATGGCCAATAAAGTCTATGAATGTTTCGAACTCATTGGATTCGGCGAAGGCTCTCATATC
>Ga0302319_10000480_pt1 | contig 89230 bp, 102 predicted proteins | sample Bog_T0_2_FD_203319 | JGI IMG/M metagenome (GOLD analysis project Ga0302319, IMG submission 203319) | Peat permafrost microbial communities from Stordalen Mire near Abisko, Sweden - Bog_T0_2 | ecosystem: Environmental > Terrestrial > Soil > Wetlands > Peat | place: Sweden: Abisko, Stordalen... | reverse complement strand
TAGGTTCGGACTTCGTACTTAAAGACAGAATAATCAGCATTGATTTAGATAATCTGCTATTACCCGTGCAAATTGCATCAAAAGAAGCGAAGCGAATGTCCGATAGGTTAGAACCTCACAGAAAAGCAGGAAATACCGAAGCTGTAGAGCTTTTATACTCAAAAAATACTGTCATGCTGGGAGACTAGGAATCGAACCTAGATTGAGGGCTTCAAAGGCCCCTGTCCTACCGTTAGACGATCTCCCAATTGAAACTAATCTTCCTGTATAATGTATTATAAAGGAGAAAGAGTCGCAAGCGAACTATAAAAATTAATTAACCAAAATTTAATGAAATACGAACTGCCAAAGCTTCCCTATAACTATGAGGCGCTTGAGCCATACATCGACGCAAGGACGATGGAAATCCATTACACAAAGCATCATCAGACGTATGTGACAAAGCTGAATGAGGCGCTCGATAAGCATCCGGAGATGGCGGACAAGCCGCTCGAGGAGTTGCTCGCAAACCTGGACGCAGTGCCGGAGGATATTCGCACGGCGGTGCGCAATCATGGCGGCGGCCACAGCAATCATTCATTCTTCTGGACGATCATGGGACCCAACATGCCGAACCTTGGCAAAACGCCGAGCGATGGCATAAGCGATGCGATAAACGCCACGTTCGGCGATTTTACAAAGTTCAAAGAGGAATTCGCCAAAGCCGCCGCCGGAGTGTTCGGTTCGGGATGGGCATGGCTTGTGGTGGATGCGGACGGAAAGCTCGTGATCACCTCAACCCCAAATCAAGACAGTCCGATCATGAAGCATCAAAAAACGGTGCTCGGTCTTGATGTGTGGGAGCATGCCTATTATCTAAAGTATCAAAACAAACGGCCGGATTATATCGATGCCTGGTGGAATGTGGTGAACTGGAAAGTGGTGAATCAGAACTTTAACGCCGCTTTGGGTCGCTGACCTTCTTCTTGAATAGTCACTAGCTTCAACGCGCTTCCGTCTATACGGGCTTTGAGGAGCTTGATACGCTTGCCGCTTTTGATCGTCCAGACGCCCGGTTCGGGGTTGAGCGCGTTGATGGTGCGTAGGATCAGTTCCACCTTATCGCTATTGCCCGCGATCGCCGCATCGAGTTCCGAATATTCGATAAAGCCATTATCGGTGGAGAATTTTTTTGTGAACGTTGCTTTGGATTCGTCCTGGGGCTGAGGTGCGTTGCCGGGGTCCAAGCGCAAATCCATCGCCAGCGGAATGAGGTCAATCGCAAGCTTTGCCAGTTGTTCCTCAAGCGCAGCGTATGTGGTGGTAAGCGGATCAAACGATATGGTTAACTGGCCCACGCAGATCGGTCCGTGATCCATCTTTGCGTCCATCAGATAGATCGTTACGCCGGTGGTCGTCTCGCCGGCCAGGATGACCGACTGGATCGGCGATGCGCCGCGATAGTTTGGCAGGAGCGAAGGGTGCGTCCCGAGCGTGCCGAATTTTGGAATGTCGAGCACGGCGGCAGGAATGATCTTTGCATACGCGGCGACCACAAAAAAATCCGGTTCGAGCGCGCGCAACTGCGCGATGAACGCGTCGTCCAACTTTTCCGGCTGAAGGATAACGGTGGATAATTTTTTATTGATGACGAGTTGTTTTGTGAGCGGGGGAGTGACGATATGCTTTCGGCCGAGCGGGCGATCGGGATTGCACACGAGCGCCGCGGGAACAAGGCCGCCGTCGATCAATCCGCCGAGCACGATCTCCGCAAATCGCGGGGTTCCAAAGAAAACATATTTCATATTCGCGGGTATTATTTTTTGCACGGCCATTACTCGGACGTTTGTTCTGACGTGTAGATCTTTTTCGCCTTATCAATAAAAAGTTTTCCGTTCAGGTGATCGATCTCGTGTTGGAAGATGCGCGAAAGCAGGCCCCACGCCTTTACCTTTACCGGCTTTCCCATTTTGTTATAGCCACTCACTACGATCTGTTCCGCTCGCGTGACTTCGCCCCACTTTCCGGGAACGCTGAGGCAGCCTTCTTCGAATGTGATAGTTGTCTTATCCATTTTCTCTATCTTTGGATTGAATACCGCATAGAACTTTGTGCCTCCCTGTGCGTCGGGCACCTCGGCGACGAAGACGGAAAACTCGAGTCCGATCTGATTTGCGGAAAGGCCGATGCCATTTGCCACGTGCATTGCGTGCCGCATGCGGATGATCAAGTTATTTACTTCCTTCCGCGTAAATTTTTTGAAATCAAAAGGAACGGTCTTTTTCCGTAAAAATTTCTCATCTTTCTTTTGCGCAACCGTGACGATTTCGGAGATCATGTTATTTATATTTTGGTGTGGGCCTTGCTTTTGGCGCGGCGCCCGGTTTGGTATTGCGTTCTTTGAGCATTGTCATAAAATATGCGCCTTTATTTTTTACGTTTCCACGCTCGGCGATGTCCTTTGCGAGCCGCATCAACGCGTCGGCATCATTATCCTTGGCAAGCTTAATATACAGCGCTTTATGCTTTTCGTCAGCCAATATTTGGGAGATCTCAAGGCCGATAAGTTGGTATTTCTTGTAAACATGCGATTCCTTACCACGGCGCTTGAGCTCGTCCACGTATTTCTCCTGCATCCGTGCCATAGGTCTATTTTAGCGTATTTTACCAACTTTGTCAGAATCCACAAAAATATAAAAAAGACGGGGAGTTCCTATCTTTTTTAATCAGTGATAGAATGAACCCTATGACAAAGGAACTGAAAAAGCGGATTTTGGGCATCATCGCAATTGTACTTCTTGGATGTGTGATTTTAGGGAGCGGCGTATGGATCGGATGGACGGCGGGGCGAAAATATCCGGAAAATATCGTGGTAAGCTCGGCGGCGAATATCAGCTCCGGCTCGTCCACTACCGATGCGAACTTCAATACGTTCTGGCAGGCGTGGCAGGATATTAATAATGAATCGCTGTGGATTCCAAGCGCGACGCCGCAGGATCGCATGTATGGCGCGATCAACGGCATGGTAGCATCGCTCGGCGACCCTTACACGGAGTTCTTCACTCCGGCGGATAGTGATCAATTCCAGCAGGACATCACGGGCAATTTTGGCGGCATCGGCGCCGAGCTTGGCGAGAATAGCAGCACACAGATCGTCATCGTTAAGGCGATCAGCAGTACGCCCGCATTCGCGGCCGGATTAAAGCCGGAAGATATCATCACTTCTATCAACGGCAGTTCGACCGAGAATATGAATGTGGATGATGCGGTCAATTTCATCCGCGGGACGGTGGGTACGAATGTGACACTTGGTATTTTGCGCCAGGGCTGGAGCGCGCCGAAGAATTTTACGATCACCCGCGCGAACATCCAGGTACCGACCGTCAACTTTTCAATGAAGGGCGACATTGCGTACATCCAGCTGAACGAATTCACGCAGGATGCCGACGGGTTATTCTATAAAGCGCTCCAGAGCTCGGTGAATAACAACGCGAAGGGAATTGTATTAGATTTGCGTGGTGATCCGGGAGGCTACCTGCAGGTGGCGGTGGATATTGCAGGATATTTCCTTAAACCGGGCTCACCCGTGGTCAAAGAAGTCGGCCGTACGGTGCCGGAGCAGGATTACACCGCAAGTGGCAGTGGCGCCCTCGATACTCTGCCGATGGCGATATTGATCGACGGTGGCTCCGCGTCCGCGGCGGAAATCCTCTCCGGAGCGTTGAACAACGACCGCGCGATTCCGCTCGTCGGCGCAAAGAGCTTCGGCAAGGGGACGGTGCAGCAGCTAGAAACATTGCCTGACGGATCGTCGCTTAAGATAACCGTAGCGCATTGGGTATTGCCATCCGGCCGTATTCTCGACTACGATGGGTTGTTGCCGAACTATCCGGTTGCGCTCACGGATGCGCAGATGGCAGCCGGGCAGGATCCTCAGCTTAATAAGGCATTGCAGGTGGTGCAGGCAGAGGTCGCTGGCACACCGCTTCCGCCTCAGGCGAACGCGACGGGCACGACGCCGGTGGCGAACACTCCGGTAAGCACAAGCACGATAAGCGTGTCGTCGAGCAGTGCGTCGAGTAGCGTGAGCGGGCAGTAGGCTCGTGGGGGTGGGTGTAAAAAATGGAGGGTGATACGTAATCATTAAAAATCCATGAAAGTAATATTTTTAAGCGATGTGCGCAACGTTGGTAAAAAATACGATATTAAAGACGTGAGTGACGGCTATGCGCGGAATTTTCTTTTTCCAAACAAGCTTGCCGAGACCGCCACGCCCGAGGCAATAAAAAAGCTCGAGTCCATGAAGGCCGGGCTTGATAAGGAGGACAGGGAAGCGCACGCGCATCTTGAGGCGATCGCGCGTAAGATCAACGAGACGAAGATCCAGTTCGAGCTGAAGGCGGATAAGTCCGGCGCGGTGTTTGGTTCGGTCAATAAGGAAAACATCTTGAAGGCGCTTCGTGAACATAAATTGATCGGCGTTGAACGCATCGATATTAATTTGAAGTACCCCATCAAAGAACTTGGCGAATTTGCGGTGCCGATCGATTTAAAGAAAGGGGTGGTGGCAAAGCTTGGGGTGGTGGTGATTAAGGCCGAGTAGAATATTTCATTTGTTCGAATCCCTTCTCCTCCGCGTCAAGGTTGGCAGAATTTTTCGGAAAATGTCGGATATGCTCAGATCTCCATTTTATTGACAATCGTTCCTTCGGGGACTATAAGAAGGGTGTACCTTTCAAACTACATAGTCGATGGCGAGAAAAGCCTAGGCAATTGGAGGAGAAATGCCAACCACGAAACTTAACCCGAAAAACCTCTTATCCATCATTGATGGGCAATTGCTTCTTCGTTGCGCATACTCGCGAATTGCGGATGCGGTCTACATTTGGGGAGCAACATGCCACTTCGCAGCTCACGAGAACGCGCGTTATCGCTTTCCGATGATCTATTCCTACTTCGGAAGGACAAGAGCCAAAAAGGAGGATATCATAACAAAAAAAAGGGGCATGATCATCGTTCAAGAACAAGAGGTAATCCGTGCGCCCGACGGATGGTGGAAAAAACGAATGGACGATCCGCAAGAGATCTTCGAAAAGGTAACGAAAGACTGGCCGACACACTATGCGGAATTGTGGGAGGCGCGATCTGTTGTCGCGGTATCCATGGATACCAACCGGGAAATGTCTCCCGGCTCTCTTCCTTTGATGTTCCATTATCACCGCATGATTCAGGCAGAAATAGAAGCCCTCCGCTATCACGGCCATGGTGATGGAGAGGAAGGCATGGATGGTGACCGCTGGACTTTTATTCGGCGACTCGAAGGATTTATTGCGAGTCGAGCGGCGGTGTGGGAACAGGTCGGCATTGCGTTATAAGCGCCAGATGCAGTATTGCCCCGGATCAGCTCCGGGGCAATTTTATTCTCTAAGAGAGCGCCGCGGTTCGAACATCGTTCAGGAACTTCCGCTTTTATCGGAACATTCGTACCGATTTTGTGTCAATATTTCCTGCATAAAATAACGATTCACGAGGTGCGAGTCTCTATTGCGGAGTCATGGGTGGTTTTTTTATGAACAATTCCGTCCTACGCTGCGACCACCTGCACCACCGTCGCTTTTCTGCGGGAGCCGTCAAAGTGGCCTTTCATCTTGGTAACGAATTTGACCGTGCCGTTCTTGCCGGCAAAAAGGGTATCGTCGGCGGCGCGAAGGACGTTCACGCCCGGAGTGTACTTGGTGCCGCGCTGGCGGATGATAATCTGGCCGACCATGACTTTTTGGCCGTCCTGAAGCTTGACGCCGAGCCGTTTGGCGACGGAATCGCGTCCTAATTTGGTAGAGCCGATGGCTTTGGTATGTGCCATAAGATAATTAAATAGTGATTAACTGTTATTTCAAACGTCATTCCATTTTATGTTAGAATGCAGGTAATGTCAACCACTAACAAGCTTGTTATCGATATAGAGACCATCGGCGAAGATTTCGACGCCCTCGACGAGGCCACGCAGGAGAACATTACTCGCTGGATCAAGCGGGAATCGGGGAGCGAGGAAGAGTACAAGATCGCGCTGGAGGACCTTAAAAATGGCCTCGGATTTTCGCCGCTCACGGGCGAAATCGTGGCGATCGGCTTGCTCGACTATCACAAGAACGAAGGCGCCGTATATTATCAGGCGCCCGGGCAAAAGAATGCTGAGGTCAAAGAGGATGGTATAAGTTTCAAGCAGATGACGGAGAAAGATATGCTCACAAAATTCTGGGAGCTCGCCGAGCGATATCAGGTATTCATCACGTTCAACGGCCGCGCGTTTGATATGCCGTTCATTATGATCCGCTCCGCCGTCCACGGCATCCGGCCAACAAAAGATCTGATGCGTGGGCGCTATCTCTATCAGAACAATCCCGAGGCGTTGCACATTGACCTTGCCGAGCAACTTTCGTTCTATGGCGCCACGCGGCGCAAGGGGAGTCTTCACTTGTGGTCTCGCGCGTTCGGCATCCCGAGTCCGAAGGCTGGCGGCGTGACGGGCGATGACGTCGGCCCGCTCTTCAAAAAGAAGAAGTTTTTGGATATCGCAAAATATAACGTGCGCGACATTCGCGCCACGCGGGAGTTGTATACCAAGTGGGAGAGCTACCTGCAGTTTTAGCAATAGATCGAAGACACTAGCCGCGCTTCCGCCGCTTAATAAAGTTTTAATGCGCGGTCCGGTATAGTGGTTGGGTGGAAAAAATAACATCATATATTATCGAATATAAGCGGGATCTGGCATTTAGCGTGATCATATTCTTTGTGGCATCACTCAGTTTTGCGTTGGGATATGCCGCAGGCCGACAGTTCAATCATTCGCCGATCATTATCGAAAAATGCTCATATGTAACGAATCCATGACCGGAACGGCATCACATAGCGTAAGGAGGATACAAAAGGGTCGATTATATCCAGCAAAATCTAATTATTACAAACCTTAATGACCAAAAAAATCAACATCTCTCGCGTAAGCTTGGTAGTCGCCGCGGCGTTGTTTGCGGTTGTCGTTGTTGCATCAGCGACCACGAGCAAGGCGCACGCACAGGTCACCTTGGACCCGACCACCACGTCAATGCTCGTAACCACCATTTCGGCAACGGGCAATCTGATGAGCACGATACAGGGCGATATCAATGCGGGTGATTTTAACTCCACCCAATCCGCTGCATTGAGCGGGACGCTGGGAAGCATCAGCAGTGTTTTGGCGAGCATCAATTCCACCATCAGTGGTATTGGTTTCCCGAATACTGGCTTTGCGCCATATTCAGCTAGTACGAATTAATTTTTATTGGTTGATAAAAAAAAACCGCCTGATACCATATTGGTATCGGCGGTTTTTTCTGGTTCACAGGGAACCTGCTATGTGTGACTATCTTTTTGATGGCGCGGCCACTGCGTTTGACATCGGTGTTGCCGGTGTCGGTACGCTGTTATTCTCGGAAATGATCTTTGCGGCGGTGGGAGCGGTGTTTTGCGGTAACGTTGCGGTAGTGATCGGAGACGGAGCCGATTTAGGCTTTCCCGAACCCGAGTTTCCCGTTGATACCGTTCTCACTGTTTCCTTTTCCGGCCAGAACAAGATTGCGAGGATCGCGAGCACAAGCAATACGATAACAATCGTCGGCCAGTGTGCCTTTGTGAATGACCAGAAAGACGAAGCTTGCGCGGTTTGCGGAGCGGCGTTCGTGGTCGGTGCTGGCTGATTGGATGTAACCGGCGCGGTTGGCGTTACTGCCACCGTAGGGGTGATCGTCGGTGCTGGCGCTGCAGGCGTCAGCACCGAGTTTACTGCCACGGGAGCCGTGCTTGGTTGCTTGACCGCAACCGGCGCGGACGCCGGTACACTGGCTGCAATGTTGCTGTTGCTACCGTTTGCGATCGTGGTTGCCATTGCGACGAGCGTACCACGCATACCGTTCAATGTGGTCTGTACGGCTGCTTCTTGTGAAGCGGAAAGTGTGGTATTTGCGGCAAGCGATGCATTCAATTGCGAAAGCGTGGCGGCGAGTGTACTCAGTGTTCCTTTAAAGGCGCCGATCTGGGCTGCGGAGAGTCCGCTGGATGGCGTAGCAACCGCTACCGCACCCTGCGAACCGGTTCCTGCAATCGACGCCGGAATGGCGTTCGGAGTGCCGGCATCGGCTGGCGGAACTTTTCCTGCTTGCATTTCCAGGTTTGCCAACGTGGCTTTTGCCATATCGAGCTGCTGCTGGAGCGCTACGGTCTGTGCAGGCATGAGCGCCTGCGTGGCGGCGACTGTTTGGGCGTGCGCTGTCATATGCCCTCCAATGCTCCCTATTGCTACTATCAGTGCTGCGAAAAAGAGTAATCTTTTCATGGGTAATATTAATGTTAATTTAATAATTAAGTGCAATAATGACGGCCTTTTGAAAAAATATAGGCTGTCAAAGAGCGGAAGGTTTTGTTAAGTTTCTGCGTCCATTATACACTACTTTTCGGAAACTATTGCAAGCTGGATGTGTATATCGCTATACCCCAGAAATTTGGGTACAAAAAACCACCCCCTCGCATAGAGCTTATGTTTAGGCAATAACAAATCATTTACTTCGCTATTCTTCCAGGCGTTTTAGATCCCTAAGCACCTCTTCCGCATGCTTTTCCGGCTTTACGTCGTCGTAGATCTTTTCGATGGTTCCCGTTGGATCGATCAGGAAGGATGAGCGAAGTGTGCCTTCGTATTCCCGTCCCATAAATTTTTTCTCGCCCCAGACGCCGTAGTGACTGATCACTTTTTTGTGCACATCGGAAAGGAGTGTGAACGGCAGTTTATATTTCTCGGCAAACTTTTTATGACTCTCGGGCGAATCCATGCTCACGCCAAGCACTTTAATATTCAAACTTTCAAAATGGGGGAATGCGTCGCGAATCGAGCATGCCTCTTTGGTGCATCCCGGCGTGTCATCCTTTGGATAGAAATAGAGCAACACCCACTGGCCGCGGTACTGCGAAAGCGTGTGTTCCACGCCATCCTGGTCGGGGAGGGTAAAGTCTGGCGCGAGCGAATTTACTTCGATCGGTTCCATAGTCTTATAGTAGCATAATGGGGTGGGCGGGACTCCTAAGCCTCGATTACAAAAAATTTACTTCAATGATTTCGCTGGGTCAGATGCGGATGGACCTCCCTTCCATCTCTATCGGTGCATTTGTCGCTCCCATTACTTCACTATTTAAATAGTGACGACATCACACCTCAAAATGGTTCTAATAACATCTCAGCTCGCGCTGAGATTTATATAAGTAAAATAGATTTGTTACATTCGCATAGTCTCAAAAAAATTCCTTCCGCCGAGATAGTCGGTGGGAGGCCTCCGTTTCGCCTGAACTTTTAGTCCGGCACCTATCCTACGGGATGGGTGCTTTTTCTTTTAACTTTATTCACACGTTGTTTTACGCTACTCACCGAAATGAAATACAAGAACGAGGTTGCTATTTTCTACTATTTTTATTATAATTCCTGTATTCAGGCTGAACACCGTGCCGCGGGGCACGGATTCTGTTTGTTAATATCGTTTTAATAATTCTCAATCAATCCCATGGATCTCAGGAATATCGCTATTATTGCACACGTTGACCACGGCAAGACGACCCTCGTCGATGCCTTATTAAAGCAATCCGCGAGCTTTAAGCAAAAGACCGCCGAGAACGGCGATCTTATCATGGATTCGAACGAGCTTGAGCGCGAGCGCGGCATCACGATCTTTTCTAAGAACGCGTCGGTCATCTATAAGGATACGAAGATCAACATCGTGGACACGCCTGGCCACGCGGACTTTGGCGGCGAGGTGGAGCGCATCATGCGCATGGTGGACGGCGTGCTGTTGCTCATCGACGCAAAGGAAGGCCCGATGCCGCAGACCAAGTTCGTTTTACGCAAAGCCATTCAGGCTGGTCACAAGATCGTGGTTGTTGTTAATAAAATCGATAAGCCGGATGCGCGTGTCGAGTGGGCGCTGAACGCCACGTACGATCTCTTCTTTGAGCTTGATGCCACGGAAGAGCAGATCGAATTCCCAGTGATCTACGCCGCCGCACGCGAGGGAAAGGCAGGCAAGGAAAAAGACCTCTCAAAGATGACGGACATCTTGCCGGTATTCCAAACGATCGTTGAATATCTGCCGGCGCCGAAAAAGAGCGATATCGATACGTTGCAAATGTTGACGGTGAACTTGGCTTACGATAACTATAAAGGCAAGATCGCTATCGGGCGTTTATATTCCGGCACGCTTAAGAAAGGACAAACTGTAGCGCATATTAATCGCAAGGGCGAGATAAAGAAAGTTGCGATCACCTCAGTGATGCTTTTTGACGGTCTTGGAAAGATCGAGGTTGAGGAAGCGCACGCGGGCGAGATCGTTTGCATCGCGGGCATTCCGGACGTTTCGATCGGTGAGACGATCGCCGACCCCGACTTCCCGATCGCGTTGCCAACGATCCACATCGACGAGCCAACGATCAAGATGACGTTCTCGGTGAACACTTCACCATTCCGCGGCAAGGAAGGAAAATTTACGACCTCACCCAACCTTAAGGATCGGCTGGAGAAAGAGCTCGAGACCGACGTTGCGCTTGCGGTGACACCAACCGAGGCGAGCGATCGTTGGGTGGTCGCAGGACGCGGCGAATTGCACTTGGCCATTCTTATCGAAAAAATGCGCCGCGAGGGATTCGAGTTGGAAGTCTCCAAGCCACAGGTCATCTTTAAAGAAGTTGATGGTAAAAAGACCGAACCGATGGAACTGGTTTCGATCGAAGTTCCGGAAGCGTATTCCGGCACGGTCATCGAGATGTTGGGTAAGCGCCTTGGCCTTATGACCAACATGCGCGTGGATGATAATAAAAATGCATACATGGATTTTAAGATCCCGACGCGCGGACTGATCGGTATTCGTAATAAATTTTTGACTGCCACAAAGGGCACCGGCATTATGAACACGATCTTCCTCGGGTACGAAGGCTATAAGGGCGATCTTCCGCCGTTGCTTCATGGTTCGATCGTTGCCACGCAGGCGGGCGTTTCAAACAACTACGGCTTGGTGACCGCGCAGGGCAGGGGAATATTGTTCCTTAGCGCCGGCGTTGCGGTCTATGAAGGCATGGTGGTGGGCGAGACGCCGCGCGAAGGCGATGTGCTTGTGCACGTGGCGCGCGAAAAGGAGCTCACGAACTTCCGCGCAAAGAACGAAGGTCTCGCCGACCAGCTTGAAGTGCCACTCACGCTCACACTCGAAGATGCGCTTGACTACATCAACGACGAAGAGCTCGTGGAGATCACGCCGGTGAATGTGCGCATTCGAAAGAAATTCTTGAACGAGAACGAGCGCAAGAAGGCAAAGAACAACTCATAATATATAAAAAACGGCTAACTTCTTAGCCGTTTTTTATATGGCGATACTCGTGGATGATGAGCAGGACGACCAGCGTATCAAATAGTCCGATAGCCCATAGAAATGGCGATGACTGCCCGATCGCCGAATACAGTTCATATCCGGCGAACAGGGCAAATACCACCGCTGTCGTCGGATATGCCCAAAGGTGATGCTTAAGAAGCATAATGGAAAGGAAAAACTTTATCGCTCCGTGCGCGACAAAGAGCAATCCCCAGAAAGTGTGGCTTGAAAGCAGAAATCGATGCCACTCGTTGATCAAATATTCCCAGAGGAGATCGCGCGGGCTCTCAGCAACTTCGTCATGGAACACCGAAAATAAAACGGCGTTTACAGCGCTATAATTGGCAAAGTAAATAAAGATGCCCGCGATGACCTCAATGATCCCATCGGCCGCCTTGACCAGAATGCCAATCCTGAACAGCTCGTGATAATCTTTTTCGGGAAATAACTTCATAACTCCAGTATACAGAAATGGTACAATTATTTATATGAGAGATCGTCCACTGGTGCTTCTCCTTGATGATGAGGAAATATTTTTGGAAATTGCCTCGATAAAGCTTCAAACGCAGGGGTTTGGTGTGGTGCTTACCCATAGCGTTCCCGAAGCACTCGCCCGAGCCGAAGAACTTTTGCCTGACGTCATCCTGAGCGACATTTATATGCCGCCGGGTCCGAGCGGATGGGAATTCGCCCTTGCGGTGCGAAGTAACCCGGACACGAAGGATATCAAGTTCGCGTTCCTTACCAGTCTTCGGGACCCAATGGTGGACCTTACCCCTTCGGAACGTGGATGGGTTGCCCACGAGCTTAAGGAAGTGCCGATCTTTAGTAAAATAGATGATATGAATATTTTGGATGAACGGGTAAGGGGTCTCCTATAATCAAATGAACGAGATTGTGAATGGAGCCGACAATGATCGAGTCGCCGGGAAGCTATTACATCTCCTGGAAACAAAAAAGTCGGCTTTTTGGGAAAAAGAACGCGAAGTAAATGCGTTAGCGCTCTTTCATCGCGTCGCGCGCGGCGTTCCTGCTTACGCCGATTTTTTAAAAAAGAACGGGATCGCGCCGGCAAAGATCAAAACCTTTAAGGATTTTCAGCGTGTGCCGCCAGTGAATAAGAAGAATTATCTGCGGCAGTATCCATTGGAAAAGCTATGCTGGGGCGGAAATCTTAAAAAGGAACTGGTATTCACTTCCACGTCCGGTTCCACCGGAGAGCCGTTTTATTTTCCGCGTTCCGAGCGCTTGGATTGGGAAGGATCGTTCGTGCATGAATCGTTCCTACGGCAAAACCCCGCCAGTAAGAAAGGCCCGACGCTCGTGCTCGTCTGTTTTGGCATGGGGGTATGGATCGGCGGCTTACTTACGTATAAAGGCTATGAGATCGCTGCGCGACGCGGGGGATATCCCGTTTCCATCCTCACCCCCGGGATCAACAAACGGGAGATTTTCTATGCACTCAAGAAACTTGCCCCGTCATTTTCGCAGACCATCATGATCGGCTATGCGCCATTTATAAAAGATATTCTTGATGGAGCAAAGGCGGAAGGGGTTGATATCAAAAAATTACACCTTCGGCTATCATTCGCCGCTGAAGCGTTCACGGAAAACTTCCGCGATTATCTTGTTGAAGCCGGTGGTTTAAAAAATCCCTGCCTCGATACGCTCAATGTCTATGGGAGCGCGGAGATCGGAGCGATGGGCTTTGAAACGCCGCTTGCGATACTTATTCGCCGTCTTATCCATAAAGACAATTCCGGGAAAGTATTCAAGAGTATATTTGGCGATATCGCAAAGACCCCCACGCTTGCGCAGTATAATCCAACATTCATCACATTCGAGGCGCCGGGTGGCGAGATATTGCTCTCCGGCGATAATACGATCCCGCTCATTCGATACTCCATCGGCGATAAGGGCGGCATTGTCCGTTTTAAGGAAATGCGGGAAAAGTTGACAGAACGCAAGATCGATCTCGGCACGGAAATCGCACAAAGCGGTATCGCGAACTATGTATCAGAGCTCCCGTTTGTTTTCATCTACGAACGTGCCGATTTTTCCACGACGTTGTATGGTTTGCAGATCTATCCGGAGCATATCCGAGAGGCGCTCATTAAAAGACCGGTACGTAAGTTTCTCACTGGAAAATTTACGATGCGAACGATGTTCGATAAAAAGCAGGACCAGTATCTGGAAATAAACCTTGAGTTGTCTCGAAATGCTATCATTAATAAAACGATTGAGCAGGCGATCCTCAAACAAATCGTCGATACCCTTACAAAAAGCAATTCCGAATACCGAGAGTTACATCGTTTCGTCGGCGATCGCGCTCTGCCGCGCCTGGTCTTCTGGCCGAGCGAGGACGTAACCTATTTCCGCCCAGGAGTAAAACAACAATGGGTAATGCAAACCAAATGAAGAAACCTGTCATGTACGATGCGCAGTCAATGTCGGTGGAGGAGTTTTCCAAGCAATATCCGGTCGAGCGCGTGGTTGATGAATACGAGAAAGAACTTTTAAAGGAACTTTTTCTCATTCGCAATCCACAATATCGATTCAATCCCGATTACGAGGCGGCGTTCGAAGCGTTCAAAAAGGAGCATTGCGCCGGGAAGACGCTTCGCGAGGCGGGGACGTGGTTCTACTTTCCGTGGAACAAAACACTGATCCATTTTTTGCCGGATGCGATGCATCAGGAACTTCGCACAGCGCGAAACAAATTTCTCATCACAAAAGAGGAGCAGGAAAAGTTCTATAATTTTAAGATCGGTATCGGCGGTCTGAGCGTCGGCAGCCATGCGGCGCTTACCATCGCCATGATGGGCGGCGGCAAGATGATGCGCATCGCGGACCCGGATGAGATCTCCGGCACGAACCTTAATCGTATCCGGTTGGACTATAGCTACGTTGGAACTAACAAGTGTGAGGCAGTCGGTCAATTGATCTATCAGACGAATCCCTACGCGGAACTTGAGGTGCATACAGAAGGTATTTCCGTTGACGGCCTTGAAGAATTTATGACTGGCCTCGACGTATTCGTCGAATGCATGGACCATCCCGAATTGAAAATTCGGGCGCGGTTAATGGCAAAGAAGTTGGGGATACCGGTGGTGATGGCGACGGACAACGGCGACGGGATCATCTTTGATATCGAGCGCTACGATCTCGACCCGAACCTCGATCTTTTTAACGGCGTTGCGGGGCATCTTACGTTGGAGGAATTTCAGGCATTTCCGCCGCAGGAACTTCCAAAGCTGGCTACGAAGATCGCCGGCGTGAACGCGGTGCAGGCGCGGATGCTGCATTCGGTGTCCGAGGTGGGGAAGAGTCTGTATTCGTGGCCGCAGCTGGGCGATGCCGCCACGCTTGCGGGCGTTGCCACGGCGTACGTGATCAAGCGGCTCGCCAACAAACTGCCGCTGCGGACGGGAAAGCTGGAGGTAAATCTGGATTCGATATTCGATCCCGACTACAACGAAGCGGAAACAGTAGCAAAACGCGATGAGGAACGAAAAGGCTATCTGCGAAAGATAGGCTTTGAGGTATGATTATGATACCGATATGATTTCGCGGGAAAGTATCCAGAACGTCATCGAAGCAGGCGCTCGGGCTCCGTCGGGAAGTAATTCCCAACCGTGGCGTTTTGAGGTAAGCGGAGAGGCGGTGAGCATCTTTATGATGCCAGAAAAAGATCATCCGATTCTCAATGTTAAGAATCGCGGGACGATGCTCGCCAATGGTGCAGTAATTAAAAATATGCTCGTTGCTGCCGATCACTTTGGATTAAAAAGCTCGCTCGCGATCTTTCCTGATTCGTCCGATAAAAATTTAATCGCGACGATCGCATTCAGCCAAGACGGCATGAACGAGCCCAATGTCGAGTCCGACGCATTGTTCGAGGCAATCTCGAAACGAGCCACTAATAGAAAGCCGTATGACGAAAAACTTTTGAGCGATGGCGAAAAGAAAAATATATTGGATACGCTTGGCCGGGATGTGCCTTCCTATATCGTTTTAAAATTTACGGACGACCGGGCGCATATCGAGCGATTGGCGGCGGCGGCAAGTAAGAATGAGATCGTGCTTTTTGAGGACAAACGATTGCACGAACTTTTCTTTAAAGAGATCGTTTGGACGGAACGAGAGGAAAAAGAAAAAAAAGAGGGATTGTTCTTGGCAACGATGGAACTTCCGCCGCCCGCCGCCGCAGCGTTGCGGGTATTTAAGTTCTGGCCGCTTATGAATATGGTGAATCGTCTTGGGTTTGCAAGAAAGATCGCCACCGATAACGCCACGGGATACGCACGATGCTCGTGGTATGGAGCGGTGATCTGCAGTGATAGTGATGAGGGTTTTGTAAAGGCGGGAATGGCAATCGAGGGCGTTTGGCTTGCCGCCACTGCCTTAGGGTTGAGCTTTCATCTTCAGACCGGAGTCAACTTTCTTTGGCAGCGTTCGGATGCGGAAGGAAAAGAGTTCTTTTCCGGTGAGCATGAGGCGATCATCCGTAAGGCGTACGATGATATGGTCGAAGTGTTCGGCGCCGAAGAAGGAAGCGTTCCGGCGATCTTCCGCATTGGATTTGCTGGGGAGCCGAGCGCGCGCAGTTCAAAAAAAGCTCCAAAAATAACATTCCACTAATTATGGGAAGTATCAATAATCTTAATCTCATCTCCGTCGGCATTGCCGTGGCGGCGATTGCCATTCTTGGATTTATGGTATTTTTCAGCGACCGAAAAAGTTATACCAACAGAGCATTTTTATTGTTCTCACTCTTGAGTGTGTGTTGGAGCATTGTCAATTATCTTCAATATCAGACCTATCAGTCGGAAATCTCGTTCTTGATCCTGCGACTCGTACTTTTTTTGGGAGTGTGGCATTCGTTCTCATTCTTTCAATTCTGTTTTGTATTTCCGGACACCAAAAAGAAATTTCCGGGATGGTTCAAATATTGCTATCTCCCTATTACGCTCATCGCATCGATTCTAACACTAACCCCGCTTGTGTTCGATCGCATTGCAGAGGTTGCCGCCAATGGAAGCCTTCTTAAAGTCGATAACGGGCCGGCCATCCCGTTCGTCGCGTTGTTAATATTGTTCTCCGTAGTGATGGGAGTTGTCATGTTGATACGGCGGACGCTCAAGGCACCGAAGGAACAAAAGCGCCAATTTTCATTCGTCATGTATGGAATGTTGCTTACTTTTCTCCTTCTTATGATATTCAACTTTATACTGCCGGCGTTCTTTAATGACCCGCAGTTCACATTGTTCGGCGCCATATTTCTTCTTCCCTTTGTCGCCTTTACCTATTATTCCATATCCCGCTATCATCTTTTGAATACAAAGATAATTTCGACCGAGATCTTGGCGTTTGTACTTGCGGTGGCAACCTTACTTGAACTCGTTATTTCTCAAAGCCTTACCGAGGTGCTCTTACGCACGGCGATATTCGTCCTCGTCCTCGTCTTCAGTGTGTTTCTCATCCAAAGCGTCCACCGCGAGGTCGAGCAGCGCGAACAGCTCGCCGAGCTCGGCCGCTTTAAGAGCGAATTGCTCTCGCTCGCGTCGCATCAGATCCGGTCGCCGCTTGCGGCGATGAAGGGATTCATCACGTTGATCATGGACGGTTCGTACGGAGAGGTGAGCGATAAGATAAAAGAAACGCTGGGCAAAGTGAAGGGCTCGGCGGACGAGCTGATCGATCTCATCAACGTCTTGCTCGATGTGCGCAAGGTGGAGGAAGGAAGAATGGAATATCAGTTCGAAAAGCTGGACCTTACCCCGCTCGTCGCCGAGACGGTGGCCGCGCTCATGCCGCTCGCGCAGGCAAAGAACCTGACGCTCACGTCGGACATCGGCACCGCGCAAGTATTGGTGAACATCGACCGCATAAAGTTTAAGCAGGTCATTCAGAATCTGATCGATAATGCCATCAAATATACTCCAAGCGGATTCGTAAAGGTGGTATTAAGGACCGATACCGTGCATGCATTCATTGTGGTGAGCGATTCCGGCCTCGGCATTCCCGCGTCACTGCTTCCGGTCCTGTTTGAAGAATTTATCCGCGATGAGCGGGTAAAGAAAGAGATCCGCGGCACCGGGCTTGGACTGTATATCGCCCGTAATATCGCCCAAGCGCACGGTGGAACGCTCGTGGCCGAATCGCCGGGAGAAGGAAAGGGGAGCACATTCACCGTTACCATCCCATTGGTGTCATAAATGCCTCGTAACTAAGGTATTATTAAACAATGGCCAACATCCCCATTCTTGTGGCATTCATCGCCGGCATCGTTTCATTTCTTTCGCCGTGTATTCTGCCGATCATTCCGGGATTCCTGGCATACCTAGCCGGGGAATCATCATCGAATGCCACCGCAAAGCCATCCCGGCTGAGCATCTTTCTCAATAGTTTCTTCTTTGTCCTCGGTTTTTCAATAGTTTTTGCATTGCTCGGCGTTTTACTGAACGGCGTGCTCGCGCAGGTGGCATATGCGGTGCAATCGTGGCTCGCGTGGATCGGCGGCACGATCGTGATTTTCTTTGGGCTCTATCTGATGGGATTCTTTCGAATCCGATTCTTTGAGATGGATCATAAGCTGAATCTTGCCGCCGGCGCCAATCCGACGCATTCGAAGTCGCGCTATCTCACATCGCTTCTTTTCGGCCTCGCGTTCGCGGCGGGATGGACGCCGTGCGTTGGCCCCGTGCTTGGCGGGATCCTTGGTATCGCCGCGTCGGCGCCGGGCGAGGCATTCTGGCTTTTACTTTCGTACGCGATCGGGCTCGGCATCCCATTCCTTATCGTCGGATTATTCATCGCACAAAGTGCGAACCTGATCAACAAATATGCCGCCGTGCTGGAATATATTAATCCAATCTTCGGCGCGATCCTTGTGGTGCTTGGCGTGTTGGTCTTTACGCAGGACCTACCGCTCATCGCCAACTTTGGCTTTGTGAGCGACCTCCTTTTGAAATTTAAAGTGTAGAAAAACGTACTAATACTCATCATGAGCACCAATAAGAAGATATTGCTCGTCATCATCATTCTTGCCGTGATCGGGTCGATCTGGTATTTGGAATCTTTAAAGGTACATCCGGGGGTAACGGCCGGCGGAAGTCAGGCGATCAATATTGGCGCGACCACGACCGTTGCTTCAAGCACTACTATGAGCGGAAGCAGTACGATCGGCGGCCAAACCTCAACCATACTGAGTACCAGCGTCGTAACCTCATTAAAGCAGATCGCGGCGGCGGACCAGGCGGCAGGCGATCAGCCCGCTATCGAAATCGCCGATCCGACCGGCTTCATTAATGTCTCGTCTACCTTTACCCTCTCAAGCTTGGTTGGCCACGACGTTATCCTCTTGGATTTCTGGACCTATAGCTGTATCAATTGCGTGCGCACGATCCCGTATCTCAATGCGTGGTATCAAAAATATGCGCCCTACGGACTCGTGATCGTGGGCATCCACACGCCCGAGTTCGATTTTGAAAAAGAACTTACGAATGTACAAAATGCGGTCGCGGAATATGGCATCCATTATCCGGTCATCCTCGACAGTAATTACGGCACGTGGAATGCGTATAACAATCTTTATTGGCCTGCCGAATACGTGATCGACATGGCGGGATACGTCGTACACAACCAGATTGGCGAAGGGAGTTACGCCGAGAGCGAGGCGGAGATTCAGAAGCTGCTCATAGAGCGCGCACAGGTGCTCGGCTTGAGCACGGCGGACATTCCGACGGGAACCGTGGATATCGCCACGGCTAACTTGAACGAGATCAATAGTCCCGAAACATATTTTGGCGCCGAGCGGAATAGCCTTCTTGCTAATGGCACCGTTATGACGAACGGCAACCAAACGCTCACCGCGCCGGCGGCGGGCACGATTCAACCGAACCAACTCTATCTTGGCGGCGCATGGGATTTTGAGGATCAGTACGCGACAAATCTTGCCGCCGGCGCGACGATCACCTACGAATACGACGCAGGCAATGTGTATATGGTGGCTGCCGGCGCGGCAACTGGCACGGTGGTGGATGTGATGCAGGATGGTCAGCCGATCAGCGCGGCAGATGCCGGAAGTGACGTGCAGAATAGCAAAATAATAATTTCTGGTAATCGATTGTATAACATAGTAAGGAACGTCGCTGGCGGAGGCGAGCACACGCTACAGTTGATTGTTGAGACGCCGGGATTGCAGGCGTATACATTTACCTTTGGATAAAATCGCGCAAGAAAACATTAAATAATCATTCATTATGGAAAATAAAAAGGAAGTGGCAGTGTTTGGTGGCGGATGTTTTTGGTGCACGGAGGCGGTGTTTAGCGAACTGCGCGGTGTGATCTCCGTAATGCCTGGCTATACCGGCGGCACGGTGCCGCATCCCACGTACGACGCGGTCTGCGCAGGGGAGACCGGCCACGCGGAGGCGACGCGCATCGAATATGATCCGACGAAGGTTTCGTATCACGACTTACTCACGGTCTTCTTCGCCACGCACGATCCGACGACGCTCAATCGGCAGGGGAATGACGTCGGCACGCAATATCGCTCGGCGATCTTCTATGCGACGCCAGAGCAGAAGACGGAGGCGGAGAAGTTCATCGCGGAACTCACGGCGTCCGATCCCGGCGGTCGGCCGATCGTTACCGAAGTCGTCCCGCTTGGCGAATTTTATGATGCCGAGGATTATCATCGTCAGTATTTCAAAAATCATCCGGAAGCGGGATATTGCCAGGTCATCATCGAACCGAAGGTCGAAAAGTTGCAAAAGCAGTTCGCCGATCTGTTAAAAGAAAAGTCAAAATAAATTTAATAAACATTTAATAACGTGAAAACCGACGATGAATTAAAGAAGGAAAATCCGGAGCTCTATCATATTGCTCGCGAGGGCGGCACCGAACCGGCGTTCATCGGCAAGTATGTGGATAACCATGAGAAGGGAATGTTCAAGTGCGCCGTGTGCGGCACCGAATTGTTTTCATCCGATACCAAGTTTAATTCCGGCACCGGCTGGCCGAGCTTTACCGAACCGGCAAACCTGGCGAATGTCGAACTGAAGACTGATAGCAGTTTTGGCATGAGCCGCACCGAGGTAATCTGCAAAACTTGCGGCGCTCATCTTGGCCACGTCTTCGACGATGGCCCGGCGGATAAGAGCGGCAAGCGATACTGCATCAATTCGGTGTGCTTGGAGCTTGAAAAGAAAGCTTAAAGCTCCGCTAAATCCAGCGTGTAATCTATCTTTATCTGTTTAACAAAGTCCGGAACGTGGCTGACGAGGATCATCGCGCCTTCGTAGCGGTCGAGCGCTTTTGCGATGACAGGAATGTGCCGGAAGTTGATATGGTTCGTCGGCTCGTCGAGGATGAGCAGGCCGGGCGCTTCGAGCGAGAGCTTGGCGAATGCCACGAGCCCTTTCTGACCTTCCGACAGCGCGCCGACTTTTGCGCGGATCAATTCCGCGTCAATAAGGAATCCTGCGGCGGTGGAGCGAAGTCTATCCTGATCGCCTTCGCGCATGGCGCGGGCGAGCGTGTCCCAGACGGTGGCGTCGAAGTCGAGCGTGGAAAAATCCTGGCGATAATAACCGATGCGAATACCGGGCTCGAGGACTTCGCCCTTGACGTGGCCCGTGGCGAGCGCCTCAAGAAGCGTAGTCTTGCCAATGCCGTTCGGGCCGATCAAATGCAGACGCTCACCCTTTTTTAATGCAATATTAACTTTCTTTGCCGTCGGTTTATGGTTCTTGATAACATTGACCGAGCTTAGCTCCAGAATGCGTCCGCTGATATCTTCCTGACAGGGGATGGCAAAGTTACGGATGGTCTTATCCTCCTGGCGCACTTCAACCACGTCTTCTTCAAGCTCCGCAATCTTCTCGTTCATTTTGCGTGCCACGTCGCGCATGTGTCCGCCTTTCTGTGCAAAGAAGTTCACCTGTTCTTTGCGGTGTATGATGTCGCGCTGGAGCCGCACGTTCTTCATGCGCTCGCGTTCAAGCCGCGCGGTGACTTCTTTTAGCACATCAAAATAATTTCCGGTATACTGCTCGATCTTTTTGGTAAAAATATCTAAATACAAAACGCCTTGCGTAAAGGCGTTCAAGAAATCGGCATCGTGGGAAATGACGATGCACGTTTTCTTGGAATCGATTAAGAATTGCGTAAGGTGTTGGATGCCGGCTTTGTCAAGATTGTTCGTCGGCTCGTCGAGGAGGAGCATGTCCGGGTCCTGGATGATCGCATGCGCAAGGAGAAGTCGCGCCTGCTGACCACCGGAAAAGCTCTTTACAATCCGATCAAGCGGCGCCACGAGGTTCACCACTTCTAATACTTTTTTAATGCGCGGTTCGATGTCATAGATCTTTTTGCCCGGAAACGCGCTATTAAAAAATTCTAAAACGGTGGAGTCGAGTTGGTCGCGAGGGATGACCTGCTTGGAGACAGCTTTTGTTAAACCATTTTCTATGATCACGTTGCCCTGCTCGGTGGGCAGATCGCCCATAATCAGCCGAAACATCGTGCTTTTGCCAGCGCCGTTCTGTCCCATCAGCGTGATCTTCGCACCGCGGCGTACCGAAAACGTGGCCTCGGTGAGGATCGGCTTTTTGCCGTATTCAAACGTCACATCATTGAATCGGAGGATTACTTCGTTGTTTGGCATGGGATAGTGGCAATCGTTATATGCTACGGTTGATAGATAATAAGAACGCGCGGGATGCGCGTTGTGAGAACAGTATAATACTTTTTTAATGATTTGGCGAGTTTTTAAATAAAACCCCGTGCCAAAATTTCTAGCACGGGGTTGAACTCTACAAAACGACGAAGCCTACGACCATGGTGTTTTCCGGCCACGCGGCACGCTCAACGAAATAAAGGCATAACTCGGACACCTCGCGCTCCGGCCTCCACACGAGCGTTAGCCAGCATGGAATACTCGGCAGAACATCACCGGCGAATGGCGGATCGGAGGGGAAAACGAGTGTTCTTCCTTTGTGTCCGTCGTTTGGCGTAAGTTGCGATACAAATCGGATTGCCTGCTCGAACGTTGGGCGAAAAAGCCTCAACGCTTCAAGCTCCGGCAGGTTCGCAACAATGACCGCCATCACATCCTCGTTGCGCGACCGAAGCGGAAAGTAGCGCGTGCAAATACTACGAGGATATGGCGTGACAATTTTCCCCCACTTCACGAGCTCGTCAGTATCGGGCCCCTGCATCGAGATGAATTTGCGGTTAAACTGCAAAAATCTATCGTTTAGGGTTTGCCGTCTCATGAGCTGCCTCTGTTCGAATGACATAGCCGTACCTCCCTTTCTTCCTCTTCTTTTTTGGTGATCAGCGTATCGAAAATTACTGCTACTGAATATATCATTACAATTTAATTCTGTCAACTTTTAACTCGGTTGAGTTCAAGCGAGAACGCGGGGATTTAACTACTTCGACTCCATCTGATAGAGTCGAAGTAGTTCCCGGCTAGTCGCAAACATTAGTGGTCGACGTAATTGCTTCAGATGTCGTGGCGTCTAAGGAAGCAGCAGCGAGCTCTTTTCTACTTCTTCGCCTGGATCGTGTTTAAAAGCTTCTGCACTTTCTTGATGCTTTCTTCGTCGATAATAGAGATTGCCATGACCTTCGGGTCTATTTTTTTAAGCTTGGTCAAAATCGATTTCAGCTGTTTCTCGTCCACGACGTCGGACTTTGTTAAAAATAAATGTTCCGGCTTTTTGAGGAGCGCTTTGCTGTAAGCACCAAGCTCGGCGCGGATGGTTTTGTAATCGGCAACCGGAGTGGGGGATTCGGCGGAGATAAAGTGGAAGAGTGTGCGCGTGCGCTCAATATGTCGCAAAAATCGCGTGCCGAGGCCTTTGCCTTCGGACGAGCCTTCGATCAATCCCGGGATGTCCGCAAGGATCAGCTCGTAATATGTGCCGAGGTTTGGTTCGAGCGTGGTGAAGGCGTAGTTTGCCACTTTACTATTTGCGTTGGTTAATTCATTTAACAGACTGGATTTGCCGACATTTGGCAAACCGACAAAGCCGACATCGGCGATGAACTTAAGCTCCAGGCGAAATTCGAATGACTCGCCAGGAAGTCCGGGCTGAAATTGCTTTGGCGTCGTGTTGCGCGATGAACGGAAAAGAAAGTTGCCCTTGCCGCCGTTGCCACCTTTGGCAAGCAGAATTCGCTCGCCGACGTGTTCGATCTCAATATCCTTTTCGGTCGTCAGGTTGTGGGCGATCGTGCCCACCGGCACTTTTAAAACCAGATCCTTGCCATCATGGCCGTCGCGGAACTGGTCACGGCCGTACATGCCATCCTCGGCGGCGAACTCCTTTTTAAAGCGGAACTGTCCAAGCGCGGAAAGATCAGAAACACCCTCAGCGTAGACGCTGCCACCCTTGCCACCGCTCCCACCAGCGGGCCCGAGGCTCATTAAGGTTTTATTAAAAGACACGTTGCCCCTGCCACCGTGCCCCGCCGATATCCTTACTTTTACATCATCAATTAACATTGTGATTCAATCCTACCTTATTAATCGATTTAAAAGAACCCCAGCACATGGCCGGGGTTCTTTTTTTATTTATGCCTACATTACATACTGGCCTCCGGCTCTTCCGATTCAATCTGCTCCAAAACCTTCTCGGCCACCTGCTCGGGAGTATCCACTTCCATGCCGCGCGCTCGAGCGCGCTCGGCATATACTGCGGCGTCTTCGGGCGAAGCGCCCACTGAATTTTTACCAAAGCTGGTCGCCGTCATCTTTGGATGAAAGACACTCACGATGATATTATCCTTCTTAAGTTCCTCGCGCGACGTCAGTGAAATCGCGTTCAGTGCATACTTTGTGGACGCATATGCCGAAAGATTCGGATAATAATTTTTAGAAACGCGTGAGCTAATGTTGAGGATCATGCCGCCGCCCTCTTCGCGCATCTTTGGGATTACGAGCTGCATTGCATAGAGCGGACCGTATACATTGAGGTTCATGATGTGTTTATACTTGTCGATGTCAATGCTCTCCGCCGGACCCATCATGCCCTGGCCGGCGTTGTTGATCAGAATATCGATGCGGCCTTCGATCTCCATGGCGCGGTCGATAAGATTTTGGATGTCGGCCTGCTGGGTCATGTCCGCATGCACGGCGATGGAGCCCGGAAGCTCATGGGCGAGCGCTGCCAATTTTTCGTCCGAGCGTGCCGCAAGCACCACCTTTGCCCCCGCGTGGGCCAATTTTTTTGCCACTGCCTCGCCGATACCATCGGAGGCACCCGTCACAATCACCACCTTATTTTTTATTTCCATAATGTTATTTGATTTATATTATTCTTTGGCCTCCTTCTCTACTACAATATCATTGACGGCATCTTTCAGATCCGGAGCCGGCGCGCCTTCGAGGATCGCAAAAAGTTTGTTTTGGATTATCATCGCCTCCGCAGTGCGGTGAAGTTCCTGTTCGGTTCGGTCGGGATAGCGGAGCTTGAGCTGAGTGATCAATAGGTGTACGTCGCGGTCATCTGCCGTAAGCGCTTCATTTTTTCGAACCTCCTGAACCACCAGGCTCATGCGCAGGTCATCCTCAATAAGTGTACGTTCGTCTTTCTCCAATTGCTCCGCCGTCTTGCCCATCTGCTTAAGGTATTCATCGAGCGAGAGGCCGGCGGTCTTTAGCTGTTCATCGCGGTCAGCTAAAAATTCGAAAAGTTCCTGATCAACGAGCAGCTGCGGCACTTTGACCTTGGCGTGCTTGACGATCTCTTTAATCGTTTCCTCGCGTCGGCCGTCCTTCATATGCAGGGTCTTTTCCTGCTCGAGATTCTTCTTGAGCTCGAGGCGGAAATCGGCGACGGTCGCAAAGTTTCCGAACTGTTTGACGGTCTCGTCGGTGAACGGGGGAAGAGGAGTATCCTTTACCGCTTCCGGTGTCAGTCCGGCATTTGCCACCGGCGCGATTATCTTTTGGATCCGGTCAATTGCTTCGTCTACTTCCTTTTCTGTCACATCAGTCGGGTCCTTGCGTTCAAAAATGGTCTTACCAATCTTTTTATAGTCGGGGAGGGTGATATCCGGAAAGAGCGCATAGCGGATCTTAAATTCCAAAGGATTCTTTGGTGCGATCTTGGTGATCACAACCTGCGGCCGTCCGACCACATTAAGATTTTCGTCTTCGGCGATCTGTTGCATCGCTTCGCGGAGCGCCTCGTTTGTGGCGTCCTCCAAAAGCTCCATCTCTCCGATATGCTCACGCACTTTATCGTGCGGCACCTTGCCTTTACGGAAGCCCGGTAGCGCAAAATCCTCCGCCAATTCGGCAAGCGCGGCCAAAGAGTATTCCTCGAGTAATTCCACCGGCACTTCGGCCTGAAATTCGATATCCCCGTTCTTCTCACTCAGCTTTTTAAGTTTTGTATATGATTTTTCCATAGCCGCTTGATTGTACCGTAAAGTTGAAATATTTCCAAATATAACCTAGAGTTTTTAAAGGATGGGATTGCGTTGGGGAGGGGCCAATGGAATTTGATAGCGATGTGCAGGAGTTCGATATCTATCAATGCTTTATCGGCGCAGTGTGTCGGGGGCCATGCGAATCCAAAAAGCAAAGGAGGTATCAGAAGAATAGCGGGCGACGCATATGCGTCGCCCATCTTTTTATTCTATTTTAATGATCCGATATTCCTGCTTGCCTGCGGGAGTTTGCACGATCACGATATCGTCTTTTGAATGTCCAAGCAGTGCCGCACCGAGCGGCGATGTATGCGAGATGCGCCCGCGACTGGGATCTGTTTCGGACGAGCCGAGGATACGGAATATTTTGATCGCGCCGTTTAAATCGAGTTTGATCGTCGAGCCGAGACGCACCGCTGCCACGCCGCTGGCACTGCCGTCCGTATCCGCGCCGGACGGAATTGCGACCACACGTCGTAGTTGGTCTTCGATATTAAAAATCTGTCCGTGCGTGCGCCGCAAAATTCCTTTTGCCTCTTTATATTCCGCGTTGTCGGAGCGGTCGCCATACGCCGCGGTGCGTGCCGCCTCCTCTATCACCGCCGGAAGCGAAGCCTTTAACCGCGCGAGGCGTGCTTCAAGCCGCTTGATGCCCTCCGGCGTCAGATAGACCGGTTCGGTGTTTGGCGGCGGACGCCGGCTCCATTGTCTTCGAGGGATTGGTATGCTCATGGTGTATTCAAATAGATGATAATGATATAGTAATAGTACTCCAATGACACTCATTAAAAAACTTATCCCTTTTCTGATCATCTTCGGGACGATCTTCTATTTTATTCGGACGAGCAGTCTATATAGCACGCGCCTTTTGATCGCCAATATTGACGGTGTTCCATATCTCTATGCGGTCGTCGGTACCGTGTTTGGCCTACTCGCCGGTTTTGCCATTCAAAAGGAGTGGGAAGAATGGAACTCGCTCACGGACGCCGTTCGCGGCGAAGTTGATGGCCTTGAAAAACTCTATCTCTGGTCCAGTAACTTTCCGGACAAAATAAAACATGAGATCCATAACAATATCAAATGCTATTTAGAGCTCATTATCAAAGAAGGCTGGCAATATAGTGCAAAGGGAGAAAAGAGCCAGGAAGTGGAGGATGTGATCACCGACCTCAATAATAGTATCTATAAAATATTCGATGAAGCGCCACAACTGATGTCGACGTCTTTTGCATTGCTCTCAATCGTGCTGAACAATCGCTCCGCGCGGCTGCAGCACAGCGCCGAGCATATGCCGCCGCTTCTTCGCAATACGTTGCGCTTTGCCGCGTTCCTGCTCATTGGCCTCTCGATGTTTATCGCCATCAGAGACATCTATCTCGCGTTCATTTTTACTGCAAGCATTGCCAGCCTTTCATACGCCATCTTCCTTGTGCTGACCGACCTCGATAATCCGTTGAAGCCCGGCGATTGGCACATCACGACGAAAGATTATGAGGCGTTACTCGCAAAGATCGCATAATACTACTGATACTGAATATAGCTCGGTTGCGGGCTGAGCTGAAGCACTTGCTGCGGCGTGAGCATCCCGGTACTCGGCGGCAGAAGGTCGTTCTTATAGAATAATTTGAAACCGGTGAATTGCACGGGTTCGTCTTCCTCGATACGCTGATAGGTGTTGATCTTCTTTGCCTGCGAACCCCAGCCGTCCATGTCTATCACGACCTCCACTTGCGGCAATGGCGTGATGTTCTGATAGTTCGTCACCATGTCTTCGGTAAATCGGTGCACCACTAAAATTTTCGGCGGAAGATTGTTTTGATTTACGATGTTCGCCAAATAGTTCGCCGCCCAGTCGATATCGCTCGCACTCATCGTGCCGATTTCCACGTCCGGCTTTACGCCCGGCTCCATATCGAACTCTGGATCAAGCGAAAGCTCCACATTGGGCAATTTAAGATACGATGCATATTGTGGGACCTCTGCCTCCACATTGCTTTGTCCAACTTGAAAATCCAAAAATACCAATCCGTTCACCTGCGCCATCAGCTGGATCGCTTTATCCACCTGACTATCCGGCATGCGCAGGCGATATTTTCCATCCGAGCCCGGGCTGCCCTGTGCGGTGACAACAATATAATCGATCGCAGGAATGACGGGCGTGGATGGGTCCGCCGCGCGCCACTCCGCGGTGGTCGACGCGAGCATCGCCATCATCTGATCCGACGGATACTCGCCAAGTACACCCATCTGTGTGGAATAGAAATTGCCGTAGTACGCCACGATGCGGTTGAAGGGGAGTAAGGCGCCGGCATCGGGTAGTGTCGCCTTGATCGGCCACGCGCTTATGCCCGGAACGGTCTTTGTGGTCTTTGAAGTAGCGATCGTGGTCGTGCCGGAGATGGTGGAGGTGACCGTCACTGTAATCGTGCGCATCGGGACGTTCGCGATCGCCAACAACTTTGCATCATACTCGGCGGTGTTAATTGGCGTGAGCGCGGAGAGGGAAGTGCTTGCGCCTGCGAGGGATTCGGGTTGCGCTCCATGCTGGACTCCAGGCGCTGATACCTGCCCGGCAAGGGCAGCGATCGTATATCTTCCGGAAAAAATCGTGCCATGTGCTGCTGCAAAAAAAACAATAAGAACAGATCCGACACCCACGATAATAAAAAATACCAACCATCGATCAAAAAATTGTCGCATCGTTATTGGTAGGATACCACATCCGCGACCGTGCTAAAACTCGACCGTCCGCCGCGCTGGCGCACCATCCGCGAATGGATGCTTGATCTCGCGCATCTCGGTCGCAAGGTCGGCGATGTCGATCAGCTCCTGTGGTGCGCCGCGCCCAGTTAGGATCAGGATGCGATCATCCGGATAGTCGTTGATAGCATCGAGAACGTCCTTAATATCGATCAGTCCAAGCGACAGCGCGACATTGATTTCGTCGAGTACGATGAGGTGCCACTTTCCGATATTTTTTTCCTTAACGAACATTTCAAGCGCCTTCCGTGCCGCTTCCTCATGTTTTTCGATCGGCAGCGGGTCGTTAAGGATTCCCACGAATCCCAATCCCATCTTTCGGATCTCGAGCCCCGAGAATGTATCCTCGCCGGATGTCCACGGCCCTTTGATAAACTGGATCATGAGCGCGGTTTTTTTGCGTCCCATCACCCGAACCATTTGTCCAAGTGCGGCGGTCGTTTTCCCCTTTCCATCCCCGGTAGAAAGAATAATCATAGTTTCATTGTATAACACCATATATGATATACTAATTTTATATTACCTATGGATGCTCCCAAAACAATCCTTATTATAGATGACGGCGCTGATTTTCGGGAAATTTTTTCGATAAAATTGTCTGCGGCGGGCTATCATATTGAAACGGCCGCAGATGGTGCTGAGGGAATAAAAAAAGTAAAGGAGCTTAAGCCAGATCTGGTGCTTTTGGACGTAAAAATGCCCGGAATGACCGGCGAAGAAGTCCTTTCGGCGCTCCGCAAGGATCCCGAAACCAGCTATGCCAAAGTTATTTTTACCACCAGTCTCGGTGATGTAAACGACATTGCCACCGACGAAACACTTGCAAAAAAATTTGGCGCGGATGGCTACATTAAAAAAACAGATGACCTCGATAGCCTCGTCGCAGTCGTTGGATCCTATTTAAAATAAAAATATCACGAGATAAAAAAGCGGCGCGTCCCATAGAATAGGGAGGCGCCGCGGACGGAAACAGAGCAATCAAAGTATGTAATGTTGCACCCACGCGGTTGTTTTAAAACCGGCCTTGAAGAGAATGATCCAGGTTGCCAAAAAACAGAAAGTCGGGATGAGAGGTACTTGGTATCCGGGAAAACTTTGAGCTAAAAGTCCCCAGCTTGCCAGTCCGGTTAGTCCCGGGGGGATTGCAAAAAGCAGAGAATTTTTGCAATCAAAAAACCCAGACACAACTCCTCCCAGAAAACAGATCAAACCAACGATGAGATACAAGAACATTAGCAATATTTCCTTTCTTCTTCCTATGCGTATTATATATCATATTCAGCATATTTGTCAAGTAGCGGGCGGCGTTGGATGATCGACTCAGTAGAATTGTCTTTTAGGGAATACGTGTAATGATTAATAGAACCTATCGGCTTACTTTCTAATGGATAGTAAAAAAATTTATATCGGTGGCGGATTGATCATTCTGGCGTGCGTTTTGATAGCGGGATATTTTTTTGAAAGATTGCGCCCATCAGCACCGGCCACTATTGTGGCACAACAGACCTCTACGGTTGCCCTTGATCCTTCGAATGCCACCTACACGCTTAATGGATCTCCGGTGACACTCGTGAACGGAAGCTCATCACAGGCCGCCGCGCCGGGTTCCGCGGAAATCATAATAACACAGCTCTTTGGGGCACCGGTATTCGGCGATGTGAACGGCGACGGCGTGAATGATGCCGCGGTCATCCTCGTACAAACCGGCGGCGGAAGCGGAACGTTCTATTACGAAGCGGTGGCGCTCGCGAGCAGCAGCAATGCTGGCGGTAGTGCTGGTAGCACCACCGTCGGAACGAACGCAATCCTGCTTGGCGATCGCATCGCGCCGGATACCACGCAGATCACGAACGGGATCATCACGGTAAATTACGCTGATCGAAAGCCGATCGATCCCATGACCACGCCGCCTTCGGTAGGCATTTCAAAATATCTCGTCGTCGTTGGAACCAAACTCTACGACACGCCAAGCGACATCTATCCGTTAGCATCCAACATCACATGGAACGCCGCGCATGTGGCAACGGTGTTGCCCGACGATGGACATGTTCCTGTGCCGCTTGCGGGGATCGAAATAACATCGCAACCCATTACCAACATCACCGATATCAGCGCACGCTCCACGCCGTTTGAAGATTATTATCGGGCTAAGTTGACCGCCGCCGGCTGGGCGGTGGACACCTCGCTCGCCGCAGGCGGTCCCGGTGCGGCAGTCGATGGATATAAGAAAGGGGATGACTATATCATCCTTGGATACACCTCAATATTCAAAAATAATGGTGGCGGAAATAGTCCGGAGTCGTGTCCATGTGATTTAAGCTTTTCGGTCTTTGCGGGGACGGGGAATAATTAGTTGGCGTTATGGAACGCTGTGGGAACCGTTTTGGCAATGGCTAAATAATCATAAATTGTGATAAAATATCAGCAATGAAGGTTATTTCGCTGAACACATGGGGCGCACGAGCCGGGAAGGAGAATCTACTCGCATTTTTCGAGCGACATAAGGATGTTGATGTTTTCTGTTTGCAGGAAGTATGGGAAGGGGGTGATGAAGATGCTCCGAATTGGGGTGGAAATATTGATACTAAAATGATCACGAATATCGGAAATATTTTGAAAGAACATTCCATTTTCTTCCGCCCTCATTATCATGATTTTTATGGCCTTGCAGTTTTTGCAAAGAAAACATTGACGGTCAAGGAGGAAGGGGAAATTTTTGTTTTCAAAGAGAGAAAAGATATTACTGATGATTTTGCCCCTAATCATGCCCGCAACATACAATATCTGACGATAAACACTCCGAAAGGCGTTCAAACGATCATTAACTTTCACGGCTTATGGAATGGTGGCGGCAAGTTCGATAGCGACGAACGACTGCTCCAATCGGATAACATTCTTCGTTTCATTAAGAAGTTATCTAACTCGTATGTCCTTTGTGGAGATTTTAACCTGCGTCCCGATACGGTGAGCCTTAAGAAATTTGAAGTTAGCGGAATGCGTAACCTTATTGCTGAAAACGGCATTACTTCTACAAGGTCCAGCCATTATACGAAGCCCGAACGTTTTGCCGACTACACGTTTGTAAGTGATGGCATTAAAGTTAATGATTTCAAAGTATTACCTGATGAGATTTCTGACCATCTAGCAATGTATTTGGATTTTGAATAACTATGGCACTCGAAGCTACTCACATTCGCCTTGCGCTCGATCTGAAGGATAAATATGGCGTTCAAAATGTCGAGCGTTATGTTGCTGGGTCAAGGATGCGTTTAGAACTGTGGATTGGATGGATTTGAGTATAGAAATGGAGAAAATGAGCTTCGTATAAAAATGGTAAGGCGGCACTACTCGAAAGGAGTGCCGCCGGTTACGACCGATGGTGAGCGTTCATCATCGAACCCAAAAAATTACAGATGCCACCATCGTGATGGCGAGTTGGGCAGTGATGACAAGCGGCGACATACGGACGCCAAACTGTTTTTTGATGTAGTGGCAGATGAACGATCCGGAATAGACTTTGCTGGGATCATATTTTGCCCGCAAAGCATTTTCCAGAGCTACGAGTGGGCAACCAAGCCACAACACCTGTGAGATCACCGTGGTTGTTACTACGGCGAGGTAGATTGGGCGACACCAAGGGAAGATGGCTGCTGTTATCCAACTTCCCAAAATTATGGCCACCCAAATCCAATGGAACCAAAAGACAATGTTGGCCAACTTCCGGTAGGTATTCACCTGTGTCTCCCTTCTTGAAAAACTCAGCGCTAGAAACACGATAACATATCGATATTATTTGTCAAGCAGCTGCGGGACCTGGATTCGAACCAAGATAAACGCCTTCAGAGGGCGCTGTCCTACCATTAGACGATCCCGCAATGGTTATTATTATACGTGTCCGTCGGATTTTATCAATGACCACGACAATTATTTTCTTACGCAACTACGAAAGCTGCTCCACGAGCGCTACTTCGAGTGGGACAATGGCAAACGGGGAATAGCGCATCTCCGCATACGCGCGGATGAGCGCTTTGATGAACTTAACGAGTGTGGCGGTATCGGCATCCGCACCAAGCGCGATAGCACCGGCAACCTCGTCACGCGTGAGATCGCGCTCCATCACGGACTTGAGTGACGGGTTTACTTTGAGAGACAGCACGCGACGCAGATAATGGATGAGGTCTTTTGTGAATTGGATCAAGTTGTGGCCGTCCTCGTTCAGCTCGTTCAGATTGGCGAGCGCGGCTTTGACGTCCTTTGCGACGATGAGCGCTGCCATCTCGTGGACTTTCTTGAGGCCGGTGCGGCCGGTGACGCGTTCCGCGTCGGCGAGGGTGATGCCTTTTGCGGCCGCACCGGTGCCGGTTCCGCCGCCGATCATCGCGCTTCCGAGCGACGAGATCTGATCAAGCAACGACTCCGCATCGCGAAAACTTCCTTCCGCCGCCGCGGCGATAAGCTCGATCGCCGCGTCGTCGATCTTTATCTTTTCCTTCTTTGCGATCGACGTCAACTTTTCAATGATGATCGCCTTCGATAATTTCTTGAACACGAATCGTTGGGCGCGCGACGTGATTGTCGGCGGAAGTTTTTCAAATTCCGTTGTGGCCAAAATAATCACCGCATGCGCCGGCGGCTCTTCCAACGTTTTGAGCAAAGCGTTGAACGCCGCGCCGGTGAGCATGTGCGCCTCGTCTATAATATAAACCTTGTGCTCGGCGCTCGCTGGCGCAGTGCGAATGTTTTCTTTAAGATTGCGAATCTCGTCAATGCCGCGATTGGACGCTGCATCGATCTCCACCACATCGAACGAATTCTGCGCGTCGATCGCCAGACACTCGCGACACTCGTTGCACGGCTCGCCGAGCTTGGCGAACTCCGGATCCGTGCGGCGCTTTTCGCAATTGAGTAGCTTGGCGATCAGCCGAGCCGTCGTCGTCTTGCCCGTGCCACGCGCGCCATAGAAGATGTAGGCCTGCCCAAGCCGCCCTGCTTTGGCCGCATTCTTAAGTATCTCAACATTCGTCTCCTGGCCGAGGACGTCGTCGAGCTTCTGCGGGCGGTATTTGCGGTAGAGGGCTTGTGCCATGTATAAGCTATTATACGCCGGAAACACTATGGCGATAGGGGGCTTGACAGGATTTGTGGATATGCTATACTGTCCATAGTTTCAAATCGCCTATCGGATTTGAGATGCCAACTTGTTGGCATGGACAGGTAGGTCGTCCCCAAGCCGTTTCTGCGGGCCGGGAAGGAATCACAGTGGACATCTGATTCGAATGCCCGAGTTAGATTGATTTTTTTAATACCCAGGGAGTTGTGGCATTGCAACAATCCCTGGGTTTCACTCCCAAGAAGGGAGTGCGCGTAGTCCTTCGCGGGATGACTGGAACCCGCGATTGTAGGGCGCCGACCATAGTCGGAGCGTAGCCCTTTTCTTCTTGATTCGGGATCACAGCGCAAATGCGCCTTCTGAGAAAACCCAGTCTCTCAGATGTCCCTCCCGGCCTCTTCGTAAAACGAAGAGGCCTTTCCATTTTTATAGACAACTCTTTCTATTAAAAATTCATTAAATTCTATTTGACTTTACTTACAAGAAAACTATCCTGATATGAGGACCGAAAAGTCCTATTGCTCTCCCGCCCCGTAGATGTCTGGCGCGCAGACCGGGCGGGAGTAACGTTTTTATAGAATATTCAAAAGAAAGCGAAGCTTGAGCGATTCGAACGCATCTTCCGCCATAACCGCCGAACAATATTTAAGACGTCGGGCGTCAAATGCGCGTCCCTGCGAGAGCATAGCAAATCCCACGCCGTGATCGTTGATTATCGTAAAATATTCTTTCCCAAATCTGGGCGTGCGCGTGAGAGGAACGCCAAAGAACATTTCGTCCGAAAGTTTCTTTAAAATAATCACTGGTCGAAGAAATTTTTTAGCATCTCCATCTTGTTCGTGCCCAATATTCAACCCGAGATGACAAAACCAAACCTCGCGTTCTTTGAATAAGAACACGGACACGAGTGCGTTCAACTTTAACTTCTCTTCGTTCCAACGATTAAAGTCCTTTTGCATCCATACCAGCATACTCACCACTCATTAAAACTATTTTAAAAATTGATTCTCCGGCATATTTCTTCTATCATCAGAGTATTGATCTTATGGAATATGAAACGCGCGTAGGGGAGTTCAGCGGCCCGCTCGAGAAGCTCTTGGAACTTATCGAAGCGGAGAAGATGGACATCAACGAGGTCAGCCTGGCCAAGGTCACGGATGATTTTTTGCGCTATCTGGAGACGTTCAAGAGTGGCTTGGATGTGACTGGCGCGAGTACGGCAAGCGCGGAAGGCATCGCCACGGCCGAGAACAAATTTCGCATCGACCTACGCGTGCTCGCTGACTTTGTTTCTGTCGCAAGCAAGCTCATTTTTTTGAAATCTAAATATTTATTGCCGGGTTTGGCACTCAGCGAAGAAGAAGAGGCGGACATCAAAGACCTTGAATCACGCCTGCAGATCTATCAACAGCTCAAGCCCGCAATCAAGCTAATCAATAAGCTCTGGGCTACCAGTCACCACTCGTTCAGTCGTCCGTACTTCATTGGACGCGGTACGGGCAATGTTCCGGGGACTACGATGTTCTACCCAGGCGACAATCTTAATAGAGAGGCGCTCACCGCCGCGCTTGGCGGCATCTTCGACACGATCAAAACGTACGACCTTGAAACGGAGACGATCCATGAAAAAATCATTACGTTGGAAGAAAAGATCACGGAGGTGCTGAACCGTATTCAAAAAGGAGGGGATATGCATTTCAACCAACTGTCCGGTGAGAAGTCGCGCGGGGAGATGATCGTGGTCTTCCTCGCGATTCTTCACCTTGCGCGCGAACAGCTCGTGCTCCTCGAGCAAATGGATAATTTTTCTGATATAATGGTGAAGAAAAAATAATGCCGATTTTGATTAAAATATTATGAAAAACGGGCGGGCATCACTGGAGGCATTGTTATTCATCCATGGGGAACCACTAACGTACAAAAAAATACAGTCTGTTTTGGGGATAGAAAAAGAAGAGCTCGAGACGCTTATTAAAGAACTCGAAGCTGACCTCGCGGCCGATACGCGTGGACTTCAACTCGTTTCCGATCGCGAGAAGATCCAGCTTGCCACAAAGCCGGAGTTCAACAGTATCCTCGAAAGCTTTATGAAGGAAGAGATCTCCGAAGATCTTTCGCCCGCATCACTCGAGGCGCTCTCTATTATTGCGTACCTTGGACCGATCTCGCGCGCTCGCTTGGAATACCTCCGCGGCGTGAATTCGATTGTCATCTTGCGAAGCCTTATGATCCGCGGACTCGTCGAACGATTTCCCGATCCGGAACATCCGGCGAGTTTTCTTTACCGCGGAACGTTTGACCTGATGAAGCATTTAGGAATAAAAGAAAAGGAGGGCCTGCCGGATTATGAGAAGTTCCAGGAGCTACTGAAGGTGTTCGACCCACCGGCAACGCCAACACCGGCGAATGAAAGCCAGCCGGGCGAGACCACTCCGGCGCCATAGTAAGCAGTAGAGATACGAACAACCATGTTAAAGAACCATGAGAAATTCATTTTTTTATTTGTGATCATCGGCGCGGTTTTTTTTGCGCGACTTGTGTACCCGGGTATCTCCGGCGTTCCAACGCTCGCAGTCAATGATCCGCCGCAAACCGCCGATGCGCAGGTAACGACCGAACCGCCAACGCTCGTATTGCCGCAAACGTCTGTGGGAAACACCGGTGGCAATGCCGCGCTTGGTATAAATAACACACCAGCCAACGCCGCCGCGAGCGCAGACTCGACGACTGCGCTTACAAACTCCGTCTTCTCAAAGATCGCCAACACCCCACTACCAACCTTCACCAACGAATCCTATATGGTGGCCGACCTCACGACCGGTGCCGCACTCGCCGGGTCAAATGAAAATACCCGCTGGCCGACCGCGTCGCTTACCAAGCTCATCACCGCGACGCTCGTTTTTGATCAGCTTTCGACGAGCACACGAATCACCATTACGCCGCAGATGTTTGCGACAGACCCAAGCGAGCAGACGCTTGCGGTTGGCGGCACGTATACCGTCGAGGATCTTTTACACCTGATGCTCATGCCGTCGAGCAATGTGGCGGCGCAGGCGATGGCCGACTACATCGGGCAGACGCAGTTTATGGATGATATGAATGCCCGCGCGAAAGCGTGGGGAATGACAAACACCTACTTTGCCGATCCGTCGGGCATCTCCGCCGCGAACGAATCGTCCGCGAACGATCTTTTGATCCTCGCTCAACATATCTACAGCGATTATCCGGGCATCCTCGCGCTCACAAATACCCCCGCAACGACAATCGCTGAGTTAAATTCTGGAAGGAAGATGTCGGTGCGTAGTATCAACGTCTTCGCCGGTGAGTCGGTGTTCGTTGGGGGAAAAACAGGAAATACTCCGCAGGCTGGCGGAAATCTTCTCTCGATATTCACCCACGACGGCCATCCGGTGATCATTTTCGTGCTTGGCGCGCCCGCGCTTCCATTCCAAGACACATCGGCACTATTCGCATGGTTTAAAACCAACTATCAATAGCCATCAACAAAATGTTACTTATGCAATCATTGTTGCTCAGTGAAGCGGTGCGTGTCACTATTTTGACCACGCTCTCTTTTATTATCGCACTCCTCATTACACCGCTCTGGTATAAATTCATTGTTAAATATAAGTTCGGGAAGCAACTGCGCAACGGCGCGGAAACACCCGTCTTTGCGGAATTGCATAAGAATAAAGCGGGAACGCCGACGAGCGGCGGCCTTATTTTTGTATCCACCGTGATCGCCATGGCGATCTTCTTTGACGTGATGCGCCATCTTTTTGGCGGCGCGTGGACATATTTTAACTTCGTCGATCGCGCGGAGACCTATCTGCCGATCGCCGCGTTCCTCATCGCGGCACTTCTTGGTCTGCTCGATGATTATCTCGGCGTGCTCAAGCTTGGCGGTGCATCCGGCGGGGGATTAAAGATCCGGCAGAAAGCGGTTATGTACACCGTCATCGCGCTCATTGGCGCCTGGTGGTTCTACTTCCGTCTTGGATGGAATGTACTCGAGATCCCATTTGTCGGCAGCGTTACGATTGGCTGGTGGTATATCCCAATATTTATTTTCATCATTTTTGCTGCGGCATTTTCCGCAAACGAGACCGATGGCCTGGACGGACTGCTTGGCGGAGTGTCGCTCTTTGCGTTCGTATCGCTCGCCACCGTGGCGTTCGTCCTGCACCGCTATAACCTCGCGGCGTTCAGCGGCGTCATCATCGGCGCGCTGCTCGCATTCCTGTGGTACAACATCTATCCCGCCAAGTTCTTTATGGGAGACACGGGCTCGATGTCGCTCGGCATCACGATCGGCGTCATCGCCATGCTCACCAACACTACGTTCATCCTTCCGTTCTTCACTATTATTCTCGTCATCGAATCGCTGTCCGTTATCATCCAAGTGATCTCAAAAAAACTGCGGCACGGCAAAAAAGTGTTTCGCTCCGCGCCGATCCATCATCACTTCGAGGCACTCGGTTGGCCGGAATCGCAGGTGACCATGCGCTTTTGGATCATCTCGGCGGTATTCTGTGCGTTGGGACTGGTTATTTTCTTTTTATCACACTAAAACTGCGTTTTTAAAATAGTTTTAATGGCCATTATGATATGGTGGCTTTGCCAGCGGCAAAACGGGCCGGTGGTGAAAAGGTATCACAGCCATGTTACCACTTGGCAGTTTGGAGTTCGACTCTCCGCCGGTCCACAAAACCACTGGCGTCGAAAACTGAATTGACATCCATAGAGAACCGAGTACTATGAATATCGAAGTGGTAACATGGCGCGGTGCCTTTCACCGCATAGTAAATAAAAAGGATCCGGCAACGGATCTTTTTTATTTATTCGAATCTCTTATTCTCCGCGAAATAAAATTTTTAAAGAGATTTCTAAGGGTTTTCTGTATTGTGATATGATTTATATATGAAGGCACTATATTCGTGGAAACGTTTCCTTTGGATAGAGAGCATTATTGTTCTACTTGCTCTTGGTAGTAATTTTCTCGCTTCTCATCTATCCGATTTCCCTCTATTGCCGTATTGCACGCCATCCCTAGCTGCGTGCACTAGTAATATTTGTCCACAATCTTATATAGTTTTCCCTACTAATTTTCTCTGTGCCAACATAATGATGTCCATCTTTATCGGCATGCTTTGGCTTCTTTGGATCAATCTTGCTGTCTTTATTTTCTATTCAATTCGGGATTTTATTAATCGGAAAAAGAGCGGCGAAACATCTTCATCAAAAATAGCTTAGGATGTTATTGTATTGCATCCCAGTTTCATTCGAACATCGTTCGACACTGCCTTCCACTAAATTTAAATAGAAGATAGTCGAATAAGACATCGCGTGCCTCTGCCCTGCACATACTTTTGAAAGGTGTCTCGGAAGCGCGAAGGCGCTGAGAGCCAAGGCGGCCGGTCAGCAGACCGGAACGCCGTCCTTTCAAAAGTATGTGCAGGGCAGAGGCGTCTATCTTATTTGACTATCCCCACCCATTTGTTATACTTTCTCCTATGCCAGAAGAAACCGTAGTATCAATGCAGAATAACCAGACGTCGGGATATCCGGCGGAAGGATCCCGCGAAATGATGGATGCGGGCGTTTTTTACGGCCGCAAAAAGAGCAAGACGAACCCAAAGATGCGGCCGTTCGTATTAGCCAATCGCGGCGGAATCGAGATCATCAATCTTCAAAAAACGGAGGAGTTAATGGACTCGGCAGCGGCGTTTATTAAAGAGCGCGTCCGCAACAACGGTCTCGTATTGCTCGTCGGCACGGAGCCGGCAGCGGAAACAAGTGTCATGGCGCTCGCAAAGAAGCTCGGCATTCCGTATGTCACGACCCGCTGGGTGGGCGGCGCGATCACGAACTTCAAGATCATTGCAAAGCGCGTGGAGCATCTTAAGCAACTTCGCACTGACCTCGCATCCGGCGCGCTCGTCAGCAAGTATACAAAGAAGGAGCGCTTGGAGATGGAACGCGAGATGCGCCGCTTGGAAGAGCTCATGGGCGGCCTTGAACTGATGACGAAAGAGCCGGACTTGGTGATCATTATTGATCCAATCCTGCATCACACCGCACTCAGCGAAGCGAACACAAAAAAAATTCCGGTCGTCGCCCTCGCAAACGTGGACGCAGACCCGGACAAGATCGCATATGTCGTTCCGGGCAACGACAAAGCAAAAAAGAGCATCGAGTGGTTCCTGGAGCGCGTTGGAAAAGCATATGAGGAAGGTGTCAAGATGCGCACACTGGCGGCAGAAACGAAGGCAGCGGCTGAAGCCAAGGTTGTAGTCGTGGAAGCAACTACCACAAAGGCTCCGGTAGAGGAAAAGTAGTCGCGCCGCCCACGCGATAATGCGTTTAGAAAAGTAATGTAGTATAATTGGAAACTATGGAAACCAAAACAACGGTCACAGCAGAGATGGTTCAAAAATTGCGCGATATCACGAGCGCAGGAGTGATGGATTGCCGCAAGGCACTCATCGAAGCGAACGGCGACATCGACGCCGCAGCAAAGATCATTCGCGAGAAAGGGTTGGCAAAGGTGGAAAAGCGCGCGGATCGCGAGACCGGCGCGGGTTTGGTGTTGTCATACGTCCACAACGATCGCATCGGCGTATTGCTTCGCCTAAGCGCAGAGACGGACTTTGTGGTCCGCTCGGAGCCGTTCAAGGCATTGGCGCACGACCTCGCGATGCATATCGCCGCCGCCGCACCAAAGGACGTGGAGGAATTATTCGCACAGCCGTACATCAAAGACGAATCGCGAACTGTAAAGGATATCATCGGCGAAGTGATCGCAAAAGTAGGGGAAAACGTCACCGTCGGCGAATTCTCTCGCATCGAAGCATAACGTTCGCGCACACTGCGCATTCACATGGAATTTATCTTTACTATAATCCTGATGCTTTGTCTGGGCACGGTGCTGTACCTTGCGGTGCAGGCGTTGCCCCGCATCGAAGAGGTTCCGGCGGATGAAAAAGGATTTTTTGAGCGCTGGGCACATTCCGAACTGCCGGAAAAGATTGACGCCGCATTCAATAACTTTTTGCTCAAGTTTTTACGCCGCGTAAAAGTACTCATCTTAAAGCTCGACAACGTACTCGCAAAGCACTTGCAAAAAATTAAGCCGGAAGCAGACAAGCGCCCAAACATTGATTTTAAAGAGATTAGCGGGCAGAATAAGGAGGGTTCGGAAGAATAGGTGTTAGAATAAGTAAACAATGCGTCGGTGGCAGAGCGGTCAAATGCTCGAGACTGTAAATCTCGCGCCCTATGGGCTACGCAGGTTCGAATCCTGCCCGGCGCACAATTCATCAATACTAGCGTTTTTGGCAGCGAGGAGAAAATGAAAACGATACGGCGAGTTTTCATTTTCGACGAGCGAACCAATTCGGGTGGATTTTTATCCACCCCATCCTGCCCGGCGCACAGTTGTTCAATTGAAGCGTTTTTTTGGGATGTTAGCGATCACGGCATCTTGATTTTGTGATATGCAGTTCTGATAATGCTCGCACCCTCTGCGCCGTCGAACTTGATGATTGGAGGCACGATTCTTGGGATAATGTAAAAGACGCGGATGCTATGAAGGATAGAATATGCAAAGCAGCGGGATTGCCGCTGATAAGAATTAAGGTGGAAGAAAATTCTGATGTGGCGAAACTCAGCCAAGCGCTTAGAGAGGCGATATAAATCTGTTGACTTATCTGATAGATTTTGTGCTAGTTGATATAGGCTGTTGGATTTGTAGTTGAGCTTGGAGTGTATCAACTTTATTAAGTAGTGTGTTATACGATTCTGTGTTTCCCCACCACGCTTGAACGATAAACAAACCAACCGTTACTAAGATAATAATGAAACCCACAAAAAGCACCAGATTTTCTAACCTTAAAGTTTCTTTAATACCCGCGACTTCTTTACTCAAAGAACCCTCTTTTTCTGCGCCTTTTACAGTTATAACCTCCTCTTTGGTTTTTACCTCATCCACTACTTGGGGAGTAAGAGGTTTTTTTCTACTTCGTTTTCTTCCATATTACATTTCAAAAATACTGGCTAAAAATATCTTTATCTCTCCCGTTCTCGAATTGAGAAATGCTTTTATGGGCACCCCACTAGCAGGATTAAATATGGGTGCACCATTGTTGTAATCAAACTTCGTCAGGGCGGAGTAACCCGAAAATTCCTGCCACACCTGAGGAATAGTCTGGGGGAATATACTCGACAATCCGGGTATTCCACCCCCGACAGGGGAAGTAGAAATGCCTGCTGATTCTCTGTTCAACTCCTCAATTTTTTCAAGAACCTTTGTTCGATTTTCCATAGATAAAATTATCCGATAAATTGAGAAAAAAGAAAAGACCCCACAAAAAGCGGTGAGGTCTTTTATGGGGTCGTTGCTGGCGTTAGTCGGGATCGACGCTGTATGTAACGCGGTTTACCTTCACCGTGTTAGAAATTTCGGTCGAGAGACGACGCAGCACATCGTTTCCTGGCCATGGGCCAATTAGGTTTATGACGGGTGTGTACGTTCGCTGATCACCCTGAACGCCGACGCTAAAAGCATCGTCCGAAAGAAACTCGGCTTTCAGGCCATAAGCAGATGCCAGCTCGTTTGCCTTGGTGAGTATCTCATAAGATTCCAGCGTAACAATCTCGGACGGATCATAGCAGGCGTCACTGCCATCCTCATGCTGAACATCGTAGCAAAGCCCGTGGGAATCGTGGTGAGCCGTGATTGTCCCAATGACACCCCACTTCCGTGCATCCCATCCCTCATCCGTCCATTCGTTGCGCATTGCTAAGTTCGGTTGGGTGGTTCTTATCGCTGTGCCCATCGATAGCCGAGCGCACGTTTCAGTTTTCATGGTGCATCCTCCACTGGCCATATTGTAAGATGGATAGCTTATCACGTCAAATGATTGAGGCCGTATCATACTCCAAAATCCTTCGAAGATCGTCCACTCCCCGCACACACTTTTATTCCACGCCATTCGCGCGCTGATTTTTTATTCTCTATAATAAACTCATGCAGGAATACGTGACCGATGCCATCGTGCTCAGAAAAGAACCGCTCGGCGACCTTGATAGTCGCTACACCCTTTTTACAAAGCGATTTGGAAAGATTGTGGCGAAAGCAAAGAGCTCGCGCAAGATCACGTCAAAGCTTGCGCCGCATCTTGAGCCAGGGATTATTTCCAAAGTGCGCTTTATCGAGACGAAGGGGACTCAGCTTATCGATGCGCTCAAGTCCGATCGCTTAGAGAGCTCGCTCGGCGATCTGCACTTTTTGAGTGAACTCCTTCCCGACGCGGAACCGGAACCGGCGCTCTGGGGACTGCTTGTCGGCAAAGAGTTTAAGTGGGCCACCGTGCTCGGCATATTGGGATGGGATCCGGAGGACGCGGAATGCATCATGTGCGGCAAAAAGCATCCGGAATATTTTTACATCACCCGCCAGGAATTTTATTGCACAACGCACGCTTCAAAAGCGCGCCGCGATGCGGTAATATTCATAGATGCCCGATTATAATCCGAACTCGATCTGGGGGAGTAAGGAAAAAAAATACGTCTATGGTCCCCAACAGCCGGAGGCCGTAAAACCAGCCAATCAGAGCGCTGGCGCGCCACTCGGCACGCCTCCCGGCATTCCTCTCAACGGTGCGCAAAAAAACCCCGGCTTTTTCCGCCGGCATGGACTGCTTTTATTCACAATTGGCATATTCGTCATGATCGCCATCGCGGCCTTTATTTATTACTTGGTACTCCCGGCGCCCGCGCCGCAAGTCGCGATCTCGTTCACCGATCCCGGCTCGATCGTAATCGGCGAACCATTCCCGCTCATCATCACGGCCTTGAATGAATCGAAGAGTGTGCTCAATAATGGACAATTGAATATTTTACTTCCCGCCGGACTCTCCTTTGCGAGCGACACCGTTGCCACGCAGGATGTCGGTACTATGAGCTCAGGAACGATTAACCCCCCGCAGACCATCTGGCTTGTCGCCACGGGAGACCCCGGCACCACGCAGGTGGTAAACGTAACGCTCACGTATCAAACGGCCACAACCGGTTCCACCAACCTTGGTACGAACGCAAGCACCCCACTCGCCATTGGAACACAATCGGCGCTCACGCTCTCTTATAACGCTCCCGCGAGCGTTTTTAGCGGACAAAATTTTGCCTTTACGGTGAACTATCAAAATAATACGCCGGGCATCCTGAATGGCGTCCAATTGCAGATGCACTACCCACCGGCATATCATTTTGTTTCGAGCAGCGGCACGCTGCCGATCGACGCGGGCGACGATACGTGGAACCTTGGCACGCTTGCGGCTAACGCGACTGGCACACTCGTCATCACGGGGAATATCGTGGGGCCTGCGCAGGCGTCATATTCGCTGACCGGCACAATCGGCGCGAACTTCTCCGGACAAAATTATCCCGCATTCGCGGCACCCATAAGCTTTAGCGTAATCCCGTCGCCGCTTTCGCTTACGATCGCGGTCAATGGTTCATCAACGTATATTTCAAAGATAGGGGATAGTCTTAGCTACGCACTGACGTATACGAACAATTCTAATGTGACGTTTCAAACGGTAAACATTTCCGCGGCGCTCACCGGGCAGTTGTATGACTTTCCCACATTACAGACCAACGGTTCTTTCAATTCGCGATCCAACGTCATCACGTGGTATGCGGCGAACACTCCGGCGCTCGCTTCGCTCGCCCCGGGCCAGTCGGGAACCGTCAACTTTACGATCAACGCGTTGCAGGCATTTCCAACACAATTAATTAGTAAGGGGCAAAAGAATTATTCGCTGAGCGTTACCGCCGAGGCGCAATCACCGACGGTATTACAAAGCACGGCCGGAACAAATACCACATCGATCGTCACGCTCACCAATAAAGTGGCCGGCGAGATCGCGCTTGATGCAAACGGCTATGCAAAAGAAACGACGCCCGGCATTACGAACACCGGCCCGTATCCACCGGTGGTCAATCAACCCACGGAGTACACCGTTCATTGGGACATCGCGAACTATGCAACAGACGCAACGAGTGTTACTGTTTCAGCGAGCGTCGGACCGGGAACGATATTCACCGGCGTTGCGACGAGCACCGGATTGGCATCCACAGCATCAACGACACCTCCCGTGCCGACCTATAATGCCGGAACCGGCCTTATCACGTGGACTATTCCCTTTATCCCGGCGACCGCAGGCGTGATCGGCGCTCCGGTGCAGGCGATCTTCCAGGTGAGCAACACGCCGGCGAGCAATCAGATCGGGCAGACGGCGACCTTGCTCGGGCCGTCGACGCTTACCGCAACTGACGAATTTACTGGCATGACGGTAACTGACACCGCTCCTCCGATCACAACGCAACTTCCTAATGATCCCTCGGTCAACGGCCAACAAGGGAATGTAACACAATAATTATTCAATACTATGGAAAAGGAAAAAAACGAAGCCGGATTGATGGAAAAAATAGTATCGCTCGCCAAGCGACGCGGATTTGTGTTTCCCGGATCGGAGATCTACGGCGGCCTCGCCAACTCGTATGAATACGGCCCGGCCGGCGTTGAGCTCAAAAAAAATATTCAGGATGAATGGTGGCGTGTGTTCGTGCGCGAACGAAGTGATATGGTGGGACTCGACTCTTCTATTATTCTTCATCCAAAAACGTGGGAGGCTTCCGGACACGTCGCAGGATTTTCAGACGCGATGGTTGATTGTAAACATTGTCAGACAAGAACACGTGCCGATCATTTGTTAGAAGATTTTATTGAAAAAAATAGCAACGACCCTTTGAACTATAATATTCCACAAGCACTTGATGACCTATGGGGCTTTAAAAAATCAGAAGAAATAGAAAATATAATTCGGAGTGGTAAGGTTGAGGGCCTAAAAGAAAACCAACTAGATGCGTTGATTCAGATTTTTAAAATACCTTGTCCGACGTGTGGAAAGTTCGATTGGACGCCGGTACGCAAGTTCAATTTATTGTTTGAAACACACGTTGGCATCGTGCCAGAGGCACAATCCAAGGTCTACCTTCGCGGTGAGACGGCACAGGGAATATTCATCAGCTTTAAAAATATTTTGGATTCCACGCGCGTGCGATTGCCTTTTGGCGTCGGTCAGCTCGGCAAAAGCTTCCGCAATGAGATCACCAAAGGCAACTTCATCTTCCGCACACTCGAGTTCGAACAGGCGGAGATAGAATATTTCTTCGATCCGGAGACCAACGACTGGAAGACGCTCTATGAGAAATGGAAAGAGGATATGTGGAAATTCGCCACCGAGAACCTTGGCATCAAAGCTGACATGCTTCGCTGGCGCGAGCATGGTGACGAGGAGCGGAGCTTTTACAGCAAACGTACCGAGGACATGGAATATAAGTTCCCATTCGGATTTAAGGAACTCTGGGGTTTAGCATATCGCACCGATTATGATTTGAACCAACACATGAAGTTCTCCGGCGTTGACCTTTCATACACTGATCCGACCTCCGGCAAAAAGTTCGTGCCGCACGTGATCGAACCGGCCGTTGGTGTGAACCGCCTGATGGCGATGGTCATGCTTGATGCGTACACGGAGGATGGCGAGCGGGTTTACCTTAAACTTGCGCCGCGCTTGGCGCCATATAAGGTGGCGATCTTCCCGTTGCTCTCAAACAAGCCCACGCTCGTTGAAAAGGCTCGCGCGATCCATGACGATCTTCAAAAACGCTTTATGGTGGCCTGGGATGACCGCGGCAACATCGGCAAGCGCTATTACTCACAGGATGAGATTGGCACGCCGTATTGCGTTACCGTGGACTTTGACACGCTAGGCGAAGGCGACGCGGCAAATAAAGATACCGTGACCGTACGCGACCGCGACACGGGAACGCAGGAGCGCGTCGCCATCGAAAAATTGGGCGAATTCCTCCATGGCAAAATTTATCGTTAAAGGCGGTAAGCCGCTGTTTGGCGAGATCACGATTGCGGGGGCAAAGAATGCGGTGTCGAAGATGATGGTTGCATCGCTCCTTACCGACGAGCCATGCCTGATTAAAAACGTCCCGACGATTGGCGAGTTGGATATTATTTTTGAATTTCTCCGCAATATCGGCTCGTCTATTGATAAGGCCGGCTCGGTGGTAAAGATCGCCACGCCTGTGATTAAAAATAATCGCGTGCAGACGCTCTCGCGCCGCAACCGCATCCCGATCCTCGCACTCGGGCCACTTTTGGCGCGCACGGGCGAGGCCGAGGTGCCGGTGCTCGGTGGGGATAAAATCGGGCCGAGGCCGGTGGACATTCACCTGGAGGGGCTTTCAAAGCTTGGCGCGCAGATCCAGATAACAAAAGACAGTTACCATGCGTGGGCGCCGGACGGCTTGCGGGGCGCGAAAATAGAATTAAGGTTCCCAAGCGTCGGCGCCACAGAGAACATCATGCTCGCGGCCGTGCTCGCAAAAGGAAAGACCGTCATCAAAAACGCCGCGCTCGAGCCGGAGATCATAGAGCTCATGAAGATGCTCCAAAAGATGGGCGCGATCGTGGAGCTCTGCCCGCCAAGAACAATCATGATCGAAGGCGTGGGAAAACTGCATGGCGTCACGCATCGCACGCCGCCGGATCGCAACGAGGCTATCTCCATGGCCTGTCTCGCCATTGCCACCAACGGCCGCATTATGCTGAACGGAGCGAACCAGGAACACCTCATCACGTTCTTGAACGCCGTGCGCCGCCTGGGAGGGGAATACGAGGTGACGGACGAGGGCATCGCATTTTGGCGCGCGCCCGCCGCAGATGACGGCATCGCAGCGCTGAAGCCAATCGACATTCGTACCGACGTCCATCCCGGCTTCATGACCGACTGGCAACAGCCGCTCGCGGTGCTCCTCACGCAGGCGAATGGCACGAGCACCATTCACGAAACGATCTACGAGGATCGCTTCGCATTCGCGCTCGACCTCAACGAGATGGGCGCAAAGATAAAAATCACGACCGACTGCCCGCCAAACGACCCTTGCCGCCTTGCCGGCAAAAACCATTACCACTTTGCGACGATCGAAGGCCCGACCCCGCTTACCGGCAAAAATCTCACCGTGCGCGACCTTCGCTCCGGCATGGTGGACATCCTCGCCGCGCTTGTCGCAAGCGGTATTTCCGAAGTGGATGGCGTGGAAGAGATCGACCGGGGATATGAACGGATCGACGAACGGCTCCGCCAGCTCGGCGCGGACATCACGCGGATTTGACAATTCAATAAAATATAGTAGAATTGGCCTCAGTTCCGTCGGTAACTTAATACGGAGCAAAAGGGGGTTTTCTATGCCAAGCAAACTCGAGCGGCATGAGATATATCGCGAACATTTCGACGAATGTATCGCGCATCTCGCACGCCGCTTGAACGAAAGGATGCCGCAAGGAACAAAAGGCCTCGTCGAGGCCCGAAAACCAATCGCGGAATTTTGCGGTGTCCACGATAACACGGTCACGCGATGGCTATCCGAGACTTCATCAAGCGTTCATCCCACCGGCGAGGTCGAGTTCAAGCTTAAATGTCTACTCGATATCAACGGGTATCGGATCATTGAGTTTGAACGTCTTCATGTGGTGTTGAGGAATTTCGCAGAGCTGATCGGCTTCGGGGTTTTTACGGCCGAAAGCGCGGCGAAACTCGCTGGCTACACTCAGACCTTTTTCCTCTACGATGTGTTTCGCGGCAAGTGCGGCACCAGTAAGGAAAAAGAAGCAGCCATGTTCAGGGTCTGGAAAGAGAAACGAGATGAGCTAGAGCGGAAAAAAAGAGATTCCGCCGAGCGATACCACATCGCTTTTCTCGATCCGCCGCCCACTGCCGCACTCGAACCACTCATCGTTCCCGCCTCGGTAATGAATGGAACGGTGGCAACGAAGCGCACCGCAGTGCTCAACGTTCTCAAAGGACTTCTCGGATTGCTTGATGAAGACCCATTCAAGGGACTTTCAGAAAGTGAATTCGATACCCTGCGGGAACGGCACGGCAGCGACATTCTTCAACTCGCGGCGCGACTGAACGACCTGGGCTCGAGGTTCATTGTACGAAAAGGGGATTGAACTATGGACGAAAAACGCTACGTCGCGATCGTCCAGAAGATCCGTCCCGATGGACATCACGGCCCATACGCGAAAGCAACCTCTGACGCCTTACCGGGAATGACGATCACCTTCCTTCTTGCACCGCCGGTATGGAAGGAAAAACGTTTTCCCGAAGAAGGAAATTATGTGGTGCTTTCAGGACTGACCAAGAAGCGTGCCGGTTGGCGCGCCGACTTCGGTCGATTCCTGGAACCCTCCGATGAATAACCACGCACCACCAACCAGAAGTGAGGAGTGATAGAGATGAGAGTAAAGGGAACGAAATTTGTGAATCCCAACGACCTGCAGACGAACCTTTTCGTCCGCGAAGAACTCAACCAGGACCACGTCATGACCCTGGCCATGCTGATCGAAGCCGGCGTCGAAATGAACGCGCCGATCGAGATCGGGTATGTCGCCAGCGACCCGGCCAAGAAGGAGACGGTGGTCGATGGGCGGCACCGCAAAGAGGCATTCGAACTGAACAGCGTCAAGAAGATCACGGTCAAAGTCCTCGAGTTCGAGGACGAGATCGAGATGATTTCGTATGCCTATAAGGCGAACGCCGGCGGCCCCAAGCCGCCGACAAGCGCCGACACGGAACACACCGTTATGCTTCTCTTGAAGCATAACGAGGGTCCCAAACGGGTCGGTGAGCTGTTGGGCCTGCCGCTGAGCGTCGCCCGCAATTTCGTGGGCAACGTGAAGTCACGGATGAACCGCCAGCAGGTCCAGCATGCGCTCACGGCGATCACCGAAGAGGGTCTTACCATCTCGAAGGCCGCCGAACAGTTCAACGTCGAAGCCGATACGCTCAAGGAGATCCTTTCCGGCAAGCGTCGCAAGCATCGGAAAGGCGTGGCCGACCTCCAGCGCATCCTCACCAAAAACTCCAGGAGCACAAGCCTGAAGAACGTGGGTCTCATCAGGAAGCTTCTTCAGGAATACGAGGATGGCGACGTTACCCAGCAGCAGGTCCTTGATATCTTCAAACATATCGAGGGCCTTCAGAAGGGCGCAGCCCGTGGTGTTGCCGACTGGAAAAAACGCTTCGAGGCGATGAGTGTCGCCAAGAAGACGGAAACGAAGGCCGCGTAACCCAACTCCAACCAACAACAACAGCCGTCCTTCATACCTTCATATATGACGGCTCATTTATACGACCCGACGAGCGTTATCGCTTGCCGGGTCTTTTTATTCTTTTTAACATTGCGTGAGCAGTCTTTTTCGCCTATAATAGCAATCATGTTCGGCAAGAAGATCGGCATCGATTTGGGCACGGCTAACACCGTTGTTTTTGTGCCCGGCAAGGGATTTATCATCAACGAGCCCACGATCGTGGCGCTTACGCAGCCCGACAATACCGTCCTCGCGGTGGGCTCGGAGGCAAAGGAGATGATCGGCCGGACGCCGGATGAGATCATCGCATACCGGCCGCTCAAGGATGGCGTGATCGCCGATTACTATATTACGAAGGCAATGCTCACGTACTTTATCTCGAAGGCGTCGGGCTGGTTCAATATCATCAAGCCCGACGTCGTCATCTCCGTACCGGCGGGCATTACGCAGACCGAGCGCCGCGCCGTCATGAACGCCGCGCGCGAGGCGGGCGCGGGAAACGCATTCATCGTTCGCGAACCGATCCTCGCCGCGCTCGGCGCTGGCATTCCGATCAACGCGCGTAGCGGTAACATGATCATCAACATCGGCGGCGGCACCTCCGAGCAGGCGGTGATCGCGCTCGGCAACATCGTCTCATGGAATTCGCTCCGCATCGCCGGCAATAAGTTCGACCAGGCGATCATGGATTACATCAAGAAGAAATACGCGCTCGCAATCGGCGAGCAGACGGCGGAGCAGGTCAAGATCGAGATCGGCTCGGCGATGCCCACGAAGGAGAAGATGGAATATCAGGTGCGCGGACGCGACCTGGTGACCGGTTTGCCGAAAGATGTCATCATTAATTCAAATGAGATTGCCGAGGCGCTCAATCCGCTCCTTATCGAGATCGCGTCATCCGTGCAAAATGTCTTTAACGTCACTCCGCCGGAACTTGTGGCAGACATCATGGAGAAGGGGATCATCTTGAGCGGCGGCTCGGTTCAACTCCATCACTTGCCGGAATTCTTTGAACGCTTTCTTGGCGTGCAGGCGTATGTAGCCGAGGACCCGCTGTTCTGCGTGGCAAAGGGAACCGGGCTCATCTTAAATCATCTCGACACGTACAAGAGAACGTTGCTTAACAAGCGATAAATTACATCGCACGCTCGATGCCTATCATAGGACACGAAGCAATAATTGCAGACCTGAAAGATCTTAACGAGCGCGGTATTCTCGGCCACGGCTATATTTTTGTCGGACCAGCGATGGTGGGAAAGCGCACGATTGCCACGGCGCTCGCACACTATCTTGAGAAAGGCGTTTTTGAGCCGGCGCGAGGCATCGAAGCGGTGGATGGCAACGAGGCTCATCATCAAGAAGTGTTGCAGGACATCAAGATCATCGACATCGCGTTCATGAAGATGCTCGACGCCGACGCGAGCGGGGATTCGATCGGCATCGACGCGGCGCGTGAGGTAAAGACGTTTTTGTGGCAGAAGCCGAACACGAGCGCACGTCGCACGCTTATCATCGACAACGCGGAGCTACTCACGACCGAGGCACAGAATGCGCTACTTAAAATTACTGAAGAGCCGCCGGCAAGCTCGCTGCTTATTCTGATAACATCGGACGTTGAAAGTATTCTGCCGACAATTGTCTCGCGCCTGCTAAAAATCTACTTCGGTGTGGTGGCAATGGAGGCAATAGAGAAATGGCTGGTGAGCGAGGAGCATCTTACGAAAGCTAAGGCGACGGCGCTCGCAAAGCGTTCGCTCGGCAAGCCCGGCATCGCTTGGCGAATATTGCACGACGGGGCGTTTCAAAAGAATCTTGAGCTCGCCGAGGCTTTCCTTAAAATTACACCGGCCGCGCGCCGCGACTTCATCAAAAAACTCATCGACCCGGACGACTTCAGTTTACGTATATTTCTCGATGCTGTTATAATGACGCTGGCGTGGGAGCTTCCATCCAATACGTCTAAATTGGCATTCTGGCATAAGATATTAAAACTCTATGAAGGAGTAAATAATTTTAGCCTCAATCCACGACTTCAACTCGAAGCACTCATGAAATAATCATTAAAAAGTTTATCGCACGTAACACAACCCATGACCATCTCCGAACAAATAACAAAAGATCTCGAATCCTCACTCGCTGGCGTGACGGCGAAGCTTAAAGAAGACTTTGGCCAAATCCGCGGCAACCGCCCGTCACCGGACATGATTCAGAATATTCGGATCAATCTGTACGACCAGCAATTGACGATCCGGGAGCTCGGGTCGCTGAGCGTTCTCCCTCCGCGCACCATCCAAATCACCGTGTGGGATCCGGGCGCGATTGCCACGGTCATGAAAGCGATCGACGATGCGCATCTCGGCCTCTCGACGAACAACGACGGCAATACCATCCGCGCAACGCTATCACCACTCGGCGACGAACGCCGCGACGAGATGACGAAGCTCGTCAAAAAGATCTCCGAAGCGACGCGCATCCAGATTCGCGCGCGGCGCGAGGACGCGGTCAAACGCCTTAAAGATTCCGAAGCGCGGAAAGAAATCACGGAAGACGACGCGTTCAATGGAAAGGAAAAGATACAAAAAGCGACGGACAAAGCGAATGGAGAAGTGGAGGTGATGGTAAACGGAAAATTAGAAGAATTGGGCGAATAGTGAAATAATAATAAATAAACATGCTAATCGTCATCCTCGTCATCATAGGACTTTCATTCCTTATCCTCGGCCACGAAGCCGGGCACTTTTTTGTGGCCAAAGCATTTGGTTTAAAGGTGGATGAATTCGGCATCGGTTTTCCACCGCGCATCGTGGCAAAAAAGTTTGGCGACACTGAGTACAGCATCAACTGGCTGCCGTTCGGCGGGTTCGTGCGGATCAGCGGCGAGCGGGGAGAATTCGAGGCGATCAGCCCGGAGGAAGGCAACGCGGGTGCCAGCGGCGTCGGCGCGCAGATCGCGGCACCACAACCCGAAATGTCCGACGCCGATAAGGCACGTCTCTTCTATAATCAACCGGCGTGGAAGAAGAGCGTGATAGTGCTCGCAGGCGTGTTTATGAACTTTATTCTCGGCTGGTTGCTCATTGCCGCGGTATTCATGGTTGGGGTACCGCAGACGCTCGTGATCTCCGGAACCGAAGCGGGCTCGCCCGCAGCGGCAGCCGGCATACAGTCGGGCGACGTTATTAAAGGCTATACCGACTCGCAAAGCTTCATCAATTATATCAATGCGAATAAAGGTACTCCGGTCACCGTCACCGTTATTAGGAATGACAAAGATATGAACTTTACGATAACGCCCCGCGTGAACGCTCCGGCGGATCAGGGCGCGCTCGGCGTTGCATTGGAAGAAGGCGGCGCGGCGCGTGAGAACTTTTTTCGGGCACTCTGGGACGGCCTTCAGGACGCGGCGATCATCTCGTGGCTCACACTCCAAGCATTTTACGAACTGCTTAAACAAATATTTGTCCACGCATCCATCCCCGCCGACGTCGTCGGCCCTGTTGGGATATTTGGCATCGCGGAAGAGACCGGCAAAATTGGCCTCGCGTACCTTCTACAATTCCTCGGTATCATTTCCATCAACCTGATGATCGTCAACTGTATCCCATTCCCGGCGCTTGATGGCGGGCGATTCCTGATGATACTCGTTGAAAAGATAAAAGGCTCGGCGATGCCATATAAGGTGGAGGCGTGGATCAACGGCATTGGCTTTGCGCTGCTTTTATTGTTGATGATAGTGCTGACAGTGCGGGATATACACGGCTTGTTCTAAGTCATGTTTATATTCATTAAATTTTAATTAAAACATTTTTGACATTTTATTTTTTGGGAATATGATGGACGTTATGCTTCCAAAAATTCCAAAAGGTATTATGAGCGAGAGAGGCGAGCGCTATATAGGAACGCTTCTTGAACAAATCGATAATAAAATTGAATTGATTTTTAAAAAACTTGATTTTTCTGACAAAAGAACCGGCAATCTTGAAGTCTGAGTGGGTCGCACAGAGGTTCGCTTAGGCGATGTTGAGTTAAATTGATGGGCGAGGAATAAATCCTCTCCAAAAGCGCTATAATAGGGCTATGATCCAGCGTGGCATAGCCTCCTTCGGGCTCGACTACGGCAAGTGCCCGCCGTGGCTTTTTGAGCGCATGGTAAAGCTCGGCCGCGAGATGATGTATGTGCTCGTGGCGGAATATGGCCCTGATGAGTTCATCAAGCGCATCGCGGACCCGGCGTGGTTCCAGTCGCTTGGCACGGTGCTCGCATTCGACTGGAATGCGTCCGGTCTCACCACTATTTTGACGGCGGCGCTCAAGGAGGCAATCCGCGGACACGAGGCGGACTTTGGCATTGTTATCGCCGGCGGAAAAGGAAAGACATCGCTCAAGACGCCGGACGAGATCCAGGCGTGGGGCGATCGTCTGGCGATGCCGGTGGCGCAAACGAACAAGCTTGTCTATAACTCCAAGATGAGCGCCAAGGTGGATAGCGCGCTCGTGCAGGACGGATTCCAGCTCTATCATCATGCATTCTTCTTCTCGCGTGGTGGGGCATGGGCGGTGGTCCAACAGGGGATGAACGCGGAAAAACAATCGGCGCGGCGTTATCACTGGTATTCGGAAGACGTGAACGATCTTGTTTCCGATCCGCACTCCGGGATCTCGTCGCCGATCACATTAAAAACCGTGCTCGACCTGAGCGCGGCAAAGAGTGATAAGACCCGAGAGATCTCGACCGAACTCACGCAAGCCGGTTATGCGACGCTTATGAAAGATATCACCCTGCTCCGTAAATATTCCTCGCATCTTTCGCAAGTGGCAAAGATACAGATCGGCGGCGACGGCCGTGCAGGCCAACAGCTTACTCTGCTCAACCTCGAATCGGTGGAATTTACCACCCACCCCGTCGGGTTTGAGAATTTTTCAAAGAGTAAATATTTGGAAAAAATACTGGCGAAGGTGACGGACGAAAAGCCGGAAAATTATGAGAGACTCCTCGCCACGGAAGGCGTGGGCGCAAAGACCATGCGCGCGCTTGCGCTCGTAGGCGAGGTTATCTATGGCGCAAAGCCGTCCTATGAAGACCCCGCGCGCTACAGCTTTGCGCACGGCGGCAAAGACGCCACGCCATATCCCGTGGACCGTAAGACGTACGACGAAACGATCATGATGCTCGGCAATGCGGTGCGAAAGACGCGCCTCCCGCTCGTGGACAAGCAGAAGGCGCTTGGACGATTGAACGACGCGAGCGGCACGGTATCACAAACCCAAATGGTATAGCGTATGCTATAATTCCATTATATGGACACATTGATCCACGCTGACATCTTTTTCTTCGTGACGACGATAGTTGTGATTATCGTCGGCATCGCATTTACGATCGCGCTCATCTATCTGGCAAAGGTGTTGAGCGACGTCAAAGAAATAACCAAGCAGGTAAAGGAAGAAACGATATTGTTTCGGGAGGACATAAAAGACCTGCGCGGCGATATGAAGCAGGAAGGATTCCGCGTTGAACGACTCGTCATGTTCTTCCGTAATTTATTTAAGAAAACGAGCGCAAGGTCGAAAAAAGAAATGAAAAAATAATTTAATTATCAATAATAATCATGGCAGCAAAAAAGAAAGTTTCAAAGAAAGCCGGAAACAGCGCACGGGCATGGGAGATCGGCGGCGCAATCACTGCGGCCACGCTTGCAGCGGCGGCCGGAGCATATCTCCTCTCGGATAAAAAGACGAAGACAAAAGCAAAGAAGTGGGCCGTCGAAGCGCGAAAAGATGTCGCAAAGCATGCAAAAGTCGCAAAGAAGCTCGGAAAGCAGGAATATGATCGTATCGTTGACGAAGTGGTCAAACAGTATGGTCCTTTGGAAAATCTTACCCCAGCAGACGTCATTAGGGCCGGAAAGGAGTTAAAGGGTGAGTGGGATAAGATCCAGGCTCATGCCAAAAAACTGGCAAAGTCCTATGCACCGAAAAAACCAGCAGCCAAGAAGAAGCCAGCGCACAAAGCAAAGCCGGTAAAGAAAGCACGGGGATAGAGTTAGCAACAAAGACAGCAGGACGAGATGATCAAAAATTCCGGCGCAGGCCGGAATTTTTATATTGTCATCTTACTATTATTATGTTAAAATGCCCCCAGCATTGTAATGATGCAATTCTTGGAAATATCGGAGGAATACCATGTCGATTGCAGCATTCGCGTTGAAACACCAAGGAGCAATCCCACCGAAGGGGTCGTTCGTCCACCAACTTTTTACCAATCGCCGCACGTATCTCAATCCGCGGATCACCCTATGGTCTTTAATATTCGGATGGGTGGGGTCTCTGGGATTTTTCACTTCGGGAATCTATCTTTTCGCGATGGAACATAGCACCATCGAATCCGTCTATCGGACGGTGACGGTTATGGAGTGGCTCATTCCTGCTTTCGCCATCATGGCAATTGGTATATTGGTGAAAGTCCGGGATGGGGCACCGATGTTGATCGAGCTCGCACGATGCCTCGATCTTGATCCCTGCGAGTTTGTTAACATGTCGGAAGAGGGGGTGAAGTATTGCGCACGGAAAGAACTTGCGGCAGCCGAACGTCGTTCGGACAACTTAGATAGCCAGGGGAGCATACGGGCGCGGGACGCTCGAATAGATTACCACTATATCCGCCTCGTGCTCACGACCTACAATCTCCTTCCTGAAACTCAAATTCTTTAAAAGAATAAATAAAAGAATTGCCGAAGAGGCCTGTGATGAGAGCATCACAGGCCTCCTTTTTTAATTTATCTTTCTTCTTTATCACCTTATTCGTAGCGCAACGCCTCGATTGGGCTCTTCCTCGCCGCCTGGCTGGCGGGATAGATGCCGAATGCAATGCCGGTAACACTCGAGACGAGCACTGCGATGAGAACAGCGGATAGCGGGAATGCGAAGGTCCATGCAATGCCGGCAATCTTTGTGATCACGAGCCACGCCGCGCCCACCACCAGGCCGCCGAGAGCGATGCCGATGATGCCGCCGATAAATGTGAGCATGACGGACTCCACAAGAAACTGCTGGAGGATATCGTTGTTTGTGGCGCCGACGGATTTGCGCAGGCCGATCTCTTTCGTGCGCTCAATGACGGATACGAGCATGATATTCATAATGCCGATGCCGCCGACCACCAAAGAAATGGATGCAATCGCGGCAAGGAACAGCGTGAGGATGGAAGTGATATTTCCAAGCAGCGAAAGCACGTCTTGTTGTGTCTCGATCGTAAAATCATCCTTGGCCGGATCGGTGATGTTGTGATCCTGCTCCAAGATGGTCTCCACGCGCGACTGCGCAAAGCTCACCGTATACGCATCGTTCGCTTGCACTTCGATATCGCTGAAATAATTGATGCCGAGCATCTGCTTCTGCCCGACGGTAATAGGGACAAGGACGAGACTGTCCTGATCGATGCCGAAGGCGCCGGTGCCTTTTGCCGCGAGGACGCCTACCACGCGGAACTGAATGTTCTTTACCTCTATATATTGGCCGACCGGATTCGAACCGGGACCAAAGAGCGTGCTTGCAAGCGACGATCCGATGACCGCCACGTGATTCAACGATTGCACGTCATTGTCCGTGAAAGGATACCCGTTTGCGACCGTAAAGTTACGAATGGTAAAGAAATTTGCCGGCACGCTGTCGAACGTAACGCTTTCACTATTATCACCAAAACTCGCTTCGGCCTGGCCGCGCGCTTCTTCCGTCACCGCAGAGATCGATGGATCGCGCCCGAGGGCGTCGACGTCTTGCTGTACCAAACTCGTCACGATGATGCCTTGCGCCGCGGCAGGGGAGGAGAACTTTCCATTATTGGTGCCTCCCGGAATAATAATGATAAGATTCGAGCCCAGGCCTTGTACCTGCGCCAGGATATAATCCTGTGCCGACTGTCCGATGGACATAAGAATAATAACCGACGAGATGCCAATGACAATCCCAAGCATCGTTAACAGCGACCGCATCTTGCCGTGTCGAAGCGTCGCTTGCGATGATTTTACGAGATCGCTGATGCGCATGGATACGGATAAAAAATAATATTATTTAAAGAATTCATCTTTTGAATGGCGAGGGTTCTTGACCGGTTCATCGCTTTCGATCACGCCGTCGCGCAGGCGGATGATGCGATCCGCAAATTCGGCGGTGTTCGTTTCGTGGGTAACCAGGATGACGGTGCGGCCGGCGTGGTTCAACCCATCGAGAATGCTCATCACCTGTGCGCCGGAAACGGAATCAAGGTTGCCCGTCGGCTCGTCGGCAAAGATGATGTCCGGATCGTTCACGAGCGCTCGTGCGATCGCGATACGCTGTTTCTGACCGCCGGAAAGCTTTGCCGTTTCGACGTAAAGTTTTTCATCGAGGCCGACCGCGTGAACGGCATCCTCGATTAGTTTTTTTCTTGACGACGGCGGTACATCGGAATAAATGAGTGGGATCTCCACATTCTCGTACACCGTAAGCCTTGTCAAAAGATTGAACGACTGGAAGACAAACCCGATGCTCTTGTTCCGGATATGCGCGAGCTCGATATCCGACATATCGTCGATCTTCTTTCCATTAAAGGTATAACTTCCGCCGGTTGAGCGATCAAGAAAACTTAATATCTGCACCAAGGTCGATTTTCCCGACCCGGACGGCCCCATGATCGAAACAAAGTCGCCTTTATTGATACTAAAAGTGACGCCGCGCAACGCGGACGTAGTTTCGCCTTCGTCAATATAATCTTTTTTAAGGTCTTTTACGTCTATCATGCAAGCGGCGATTACGGGGCTTTGAGGCCAATATTAATGACCTGTTCGCCCGCAGTGACGCCCGATAGAATCTCGACGTTGCCATTCTGATCGCTGATTCCGACCTTCACCGGGATCTGTGTTTCGGCGCCGTTCGTAAGCACGTCCACAAATGTGCCGCTCGCGTTTTGTATCACGGCATATTGCGGAAGGATGAGCGCTTGCTGGTCGGTCTTTGTGTTGATGTCGAGGTTGACGGTAAGTCCGCTCTTGATGCGAGCGTCAGGCGTATTGAAGGAGACCTTTACGAGATAATCCACGACGCCACTCTCTATCGTCTGCGCCGGATCGATATAGAAAACCTTTCCTGCAAATGTCTCGCCGGGGAATGCGTCGAATGTCATGTTCACCGCATTGCCAATAGCAACCTTGCCAATGTCCGTTTCCGGAACGTATGCATCCACTTCAAAATTATTTGCGGAAATAATTGAAGTGATGATCTGTCCGGCAGAGGCGAGCTCGCCCACCTTTGCATTCTGCACGGTAACAACACCATTGATAGGGGATACGAGCGCCGCGTTCGCGATATTGACCTGGATGCTTTGCACGTTTGCCTGCGCCTGGGCGACCGCCGCCTGTTGCGCCGCGATTGCTTGCGATGTCGAACCGGCCTGCGTCTCGGCGAGTTGCGCCTGCGCCTGGGCGACCGCCGCCCGCTCGGAAGCGATGTTCTGCTGGATCGTACTCACGGCGTTCGCGGCAGTATTCACTTCCGTGATCGCGCTCGTCACGTCGGTCTTATAGGCCGTCGTCACCGTCGATGCCGTTCCTCCACTTGCATCAACGACGGCAGTGGCATCGGTGTTCAGCATGGTCGCGACGATAGAAAGATAGCTGGTCGCATATTGCAATGTTTGGGCAAGCGTAGAAGTGGAAGCGGAAAGCGAAAGTGTGTTGATCTCGGTCTGCCACGTATTCAATGTATCGCCCACCTGAACCCGTTCGGAATCCGCATCGTTCACCACCTGTGAATCACTCACCGAGAATGCGAGTTGGGGATTGTTCGAGTCGGGGTTATCATAAAAAGTTCCGATCTGGTTTCTGACGGCGTCGCTTGCCTTTGCATACGCGTCGGCGACCGCATTTCCTATACTCGTGTACGTGTTGGAAAGTGTCTGTTGCGCCGTCGCAAGGGCGGCCTGCGAGACCTGCACCGCCTGAGGCGTTGGCCCTGCCTGAAGATTCTCGAGCGTCGCCTGCGCGGCATCTACGCCTGCCTGCGCCTGCGCGAGCTGGGCCTGAAGGCCGTTGGTATCCAGACTAACCAACGTGCCGCCCGCGGAAACCGTATCGCCGGCGTTCTTATAGACGACAGCCACCGTGCCGCCGTTTTGGAATGAGAGATCAAGGCTTTGGATCGGCGTCGTATTTCCGGTCACACTCACCACCTGGGTGATCGTTCCCTGGGTGACAGCAACAAATTGATACTGTCCGCTATTTCTTGATGCGATAAAAAAATAGGCAGCGGCGCCCACGACGATTACCGCAACAACGATGATAATGATGCTTTTCTTCCCAAACCCGAGGCGTGTTACTATCGTCTTCATATATTGTATTATAGCATAGAAGCCGAGGGAGAACATTATATATTACATTCGAGTTATCCACAGGGTAGTTAAGTAACTAAATAATTATGGTTTATAATTAATCCATCATATCAACCATCTATGGACAACATCATTGAAGTAAAAAATCTGGTTAAAAATTTTGGCGATGTTACCGCCGTCAACGATATTTCGTTCGACGTTAAGAAGGGCGAGATCTTTGCTTTTTTGGGCCCGAACGGGGCAGGCAAGTCCACCACCATAAAGATGTTAACCACGATCCTGACCCCCACGAGCGGGGATATCAAGCTTAATGGCCATGATGCGACGACTGACGCCAACGATGTACGCCATTCCTTTGGCATCGTATTCCAGGATCCCAGCCTGGACGACGACCTTACGGCAATCGAGAATATGAACCTTCATGGCGTGCTCTATGGCGTTCCAAGCAAAGTCCGCAAGGAGCGGATAGAGCAATTGCTTAATTTTGTTGAACTTTGGGACCGCCGCAACAGTCAGGTAAAGGAATTCTCCGGCGGTATGAAGCGCCGCCTCGAGATCGCGCGTGGATTATTGCATCATCCAGCCGTGTTGTTTCTGGATGAGCCAACGCTCGGCCTCGATCCACAGACGCGCAATCATATGTGGAGCTATCTCCAGGAACTCAACAAGACCGAAGGGATCACCGTGTTCTTTACCACGCACTATATGGAAGAGGCGGAGCGGATCGCCCAACGGATCGCGATCATCGATCATGGACAGATTATCGCATTGGGCACCGCGGATGAATTAAAGAAAAAAACGTCGACCGATTCTTTGGAAGATGCATTCCTTAAACTGACCGGGAGCGTGATCCGCGATGAAGACGCGAGTGCAGCCGATAAAATGCGTTCCCACCGAATGTGGCGCGGCGGACGGCGCTAATTAATATCGATATTCAAAATCATCTATTACCATTCCATGAAAACGATTTACATATTATGGCTCCGCGAAATTAAGCGCTATCTGCGTTCGAAGTCGCGCATCATCGGCTCGCTTGGACAGCCGCTGCTCTTCTTGCTCGCGCTCGGCTACGGACTCGGCTCCGTGTTCGCAAAAGCAGGGGAAGGAAATTACTTCCAATTCCTCGCGCCAGGAATCATCGGCATGAGCATTATTTTTACCGCGATTTTTTCCGGCATCCAGATCATCTGGGATCGCCAGTTCGGTTTCCTTAAGGAGACGCTCGTCGCGCCGGTCAGCCGCCTGAATATCATGATCGGCCGCACGCTCGGCGGTGCCACCGTTGCCACTATGCAGGGGTTACTCGTGCTCATCCTCGTGACGATCTTCGGCTTCCGCCCGTACAGCTGGGCGCTCGTGCCCGTCGCCATCCTGTTTATGTTACTTGTCGCGCTTCTCTTCGCCGCGCTCGGCGCGATGATCGGATCGTTGCTCGATGATATGCAAGGATTCCAGCTCATTATGAACTTCCTCGTGATGCCACTCTTCTTCCTTTCCGGCGCGCTCTTTCCGCTTGATGGCTTGCCAGCGGTACTCACTGCGCTGGTGCGATTCGATCCGCTCTCATACGGCATTGATTCGTTCAGGGTTTTGCTCACCGGCGTCGGCAGCTTTGGTCTTGGCCTCGACTTTGCCGTACTCGCCGTCGTCACGGCTATCTTCCTCGGCCTCGGCAGCTACTTCTTCTCGAAAATACAGGTATAAAAATTCTTACGATAAAAAATGCGCCCACTCACGAGTGAGCGGACGCACGACAGCCTGCTTAGAGCCACAGAAGGCGGTAGACAAGGATGTCTCCCGTCATCACGGTGGCAATACCAAAAAGCAAAGTCGGTACGGCAAAAAACTTGTGTGTCCGACGCCACGCTTTCCCGTTGAACATAAACGTCAGCAGGAGAAAGAGCGCAAACAGCACGAGGATTGGAAGATGAACAGCCCCAAAGAATGGGATATACGGAAGCTTAAGCACCACGCGCACTCCCTCGATAGCTAAAACGGCAAGCACCATAGTGCGAACTGATAATTTTGCCGTGCGCGTATGGCGGGAAAGCATTATTAGATTGGGCGGTTTTTCATATTCCCAGGCCTCATACCCAAGCACGACACCATACCACCCGGTTTGGATGAGCTGGAAAACAAAGAGGGTTGATAGCCCCCAAACAAACAATGCGGCGCAGTGGAAAAGAACCATGGAACACCTCCGAGCATATCATAAGGGATACATTCCACTACTTCAAGTAGAATAGAGTATACTTATCCTATGAACATCCAATGGAATAAAGTAACGTGGTATTCGAAGCTTATTGCGCTCGTGCTTTTCGTGGCGTTGCCATTTATAGGTTTTTATTATGGCGTGCAATATGGAAAATTAAAGGCTTCGATTGGTCAAGAAACGGTGGCAGCTATCACAAGCCCTGCCATCACCAATAATTCCACGGATGCGGGCGCGACCTATTATAGCAACCCTGCCGAGTGGCAAGTGGACGCAAACAATACCGCGGGAGCCTTCAGCATTGCATACCCGATCGACTTTAATTATGCGGATAATTATCCCGCCACGCCGTCCACCGATTGGCGCGTTAACGCGAATAACGTGACGGGGATAAAATACTTCACATTGACCATACCGAGCGCGTTTGAACCACAAACGAATCTTGCCGATGCCACACTCACCGTCGGCGGAAGTAAAAATAGCGCCGCCATCGCCGAATGTTTGACACCGGACCAGAGCGGAGGACCGGCAACCGCCACCTCGAGCGTAACGATCGATGGCATCCCGTTTGTCTTGTCTACATTCAACAGCGCTGGCGCGGGAAATCTTTATGCAACCGCGAGCTACCGCACCATCCACGCAGGCGAATGTTATGCCATTGAATACACGATACATTCCAGCCAGATTGCAAATTATCCTTCATCGTACAATTTGCAACCATTCGATGCATCAAAGATAAGCTCACTGATGCAGACCATCATCAATACATTCAAGTTCCAATAATCCGCAGGACATTGACCACATGAAAAAATCCAATAAGATCATCGTCATCATAGTGCTCGTACTCGTCGTGCTGTTCGGCGTCGGACAATTCTTTGCGTCCTCGAACATTAACGCGCCGGCGAATCAGACCACCTCGACCTCTACGCAAACCCCGCCGGCGGTGTTATACACGCAGGTCATCGCGTATTCGCCAATCCAGCCGGCCGTCTCCACGCCGATGGAAAGCGGCTCCTGCTGGACGAACTCCATCGCCGCGCCGTTCCGCGCCGACGCCTGGCGCTGCGCAGTGGGCAATGGCATCAGCGATCCGTGTTTCCAAATCCCAGGCAGTACCAGCACTCTTTTGTGTGGAGTAAATCCAACCGTAGCAAATTCAACATCCACCTTTGTGCTTAAACTCACCAAACCGCTCTCCGCGCCGGAGGTACCACCGGGAACCCCACCGTCCAATTGGGCATGGCTCGTGCAACTTGCCGATGGAACGCTCTGTACGCCATTTACGGGCACTCTGCCCATCACGGCCACCGGTGATGCCGCCAACTATGGCTGTGCGCCCGGACCGCTCGGCAAGAATGTCCTCATCTTCGGCGACCTCAATGCCTCGAGTAGTGTATGGACCGCGGAAGTTGGAACAATTGCTGAAAATAGTTCAAGCTTGCCCACACTCGCAAGTTCATCGACGATGCCGGTCTCAATCGTCTGGCAGTAGATATAGTAAAACCCGGCGTTACAGATACGCTGCCTTCTTTAACCATTCCTCATTCTCCCATTCCCAAAGCCGCTTAGCACCCAAAAATGCGGTAAAATCGTCCTGCCAATAGGGGAATTCTTTTAGTTCAAGATCACCATAAACTTCCGACCATTCATGAATACATTCACGCATGGTGCGGTTCCTCCAGTCGGTTTTGATCTTTTCCCGACCGCCTTTTACGCGGCGAATCGCGCCGCATCGCACGCATTTTTGTATCTGGTCAATCTTTAATATCCACCGCGTCGAGAGGTCCTCAAATTCATTCTTGAGCGCATCCATATATGCGGACGTCTGGAGGTTGTAATCACGATAGATTGCCTGGGATGTTTTGATATCAAGCACGCCAAGTTTGCCGTCGATCCGCGCAATCGCGTCCACCGTGCCCGCATAGCGATGATCGCGATTGACAATGCGGCGCTCCACGAGCTCTGGCGTCACATGAATATGGTTCTTCTCATAGAATTCCTGGAAGGCGCGTACCGCCGGTGCGACGAGCCTTGGGATATCACTCGTCTTGCCAAGCAACAATCCCTCCACCGCTTCGTGTAACATCGTGCCTTCTTCCGCCGAGCGTTCCGTCGCTTCTTTGGCCGCGCGATAGCTCTTTGCCTCGCCGTAATAATAGTAAAGCGCAGGCTTTGCCTTTATCGTCACGATCTTTGTGACGCGCGGATACCAATCGCCGTCGATCGTATAGCCGCACTGCTCTTTAAAATCGTTGAGATCTTTAAATTCGTCGAATAATGACATGGGCGTCGTAGGTGGTCTAATAAATTATTTCAACAGTTTTCCGGTAAGATCGGAAATATCGCCGGCGCCCATCATAACGATGACAGGGGAGCGGGGGAGTCCTTTCTGTGGTCGCATATTTTTCAAGATGGCCTCAACTGCGAGACGGACATTATTAGGATGCTCGAGATAAAATATCAGTTTGCCCGGCGATTTCTTTTGCATCACGTTAACGAGCGCCGCAGAGTCATGCGCAAATTTTTCATCGCGACCGAGCACTTTATAAAGCGGTAGGATAAAAACGATATCTGCGGTATCGAACGCGCCGACGAAATCATCAAAAAGGAGGTTCAGGCGCTTTGCCTGGTGCGGCTGGAAAATGCAAAAAATCGGAGATTGCGGAAACTTTTCTCTGAACGCCGCGAGCGTCGCCCGGATCTCCGTCGGATGATGCGCATAATCATCGTAAACAGGAATGGTCGCTCCTTTTAATTTTCCCTTTAATTCCATCCGACGCCACGCACCCTTATACGAACCAATCGCGGCGAGCACTTTTGCTTCAGGGATTTTTAACACCGCGCCGAGCGTGGCAACGGCAAGCGCATTTGAAATATTGTGTTCGCCTGGGATCGGAATTATTTTTTTTATCTTCCGCGCGGTGATAGCATCGCCATCGAGCGAAAACCAAACCACTTTTAATGTGCGCTTTTTTACCAGGCGCATGATCGCCGGCTTTAAAGAATACAGCGGCGCATCATCTCGATTTAAGATCAACGTTCCACCCGGCCGCGTTTGCGACAGGAATTTTAAGAATGCGCGCTTGGCGTTCGCGAATGTTTTATAAAAATCCATGTGCTCGCGATCGATGTTCGTCACAATGGAAATAGCAGGGGAGTAGTCCAAGAATGCGGCATGAAAGTCATCTGCTTCCAAAACAAGGTACGGCCCTTTACCGATGCGGATGTTTCGACCGCCAAGATCCGCCAATTTTGTACCCACCAAAATAGTCGGGTCGAGTCCAGCACGCATGAGCGCGAGTCCCGCAAGCGCGGTCGTCGTACTCTTGCCGTGCGACCCGGTGATAGCGATCGTCTGATACTCTTCCGTGATCCGTCCGAGCGCCTTGGAATAGGGAAGAACGACTACGACGCCCTTACCGGTTCTACTACTAACGCGAGCAGCCTTCTCGGCAGCCACTAGTTCAGGGTTATTGGCGAGGATCGCCCTATTATAGATAACCAACTCGGTGCCAGCCGGTATATTGCCCTTTTTATGCCCAATTTTGACCCTTACGCCGTCTTTTGTGAGCTCTTGCGTCATTATGCTCCTTGCCGCGTCGGAGCCGGAAACCAGCCATCCGTAAGCAATAAAATAGCGGGCGAGGCCGCTCATTCCGATCCCGCCGATCCCGATAAAGTGAACCCGAGGGGTGGACAATTTTTTCGAAGAGATACTCATACTTAGATACCAGTATACCGCCAAGGTTTAAGAAAAACCATTAAAAAAATATTATAAAAACTTTTCGGTCATCTCACGATGTAACGCCTGTAGGATTGTTTCTCCCTCCTCGACACCGCCGCCGGGGAAAATATAGTATGTTCTATCTCCCTTAACTCGTTCGATCAAAACAATCTTTTCATCCTTGATAATAATTCCTCTCACTCGTTGATTCATAGCGCTCAGAAGTATACACAATTTTCGATTATTGATACAGCGTCCCTAAATAGTTGAGTGGATCCACGTCATGTCCTTGCGGATACGGACCACAGCCGTGCGCCGGTGCCATACTAAAGCCTGCACTTTCGAAAATGGAAAAATGAAGGTGGGTGCCGGTCTCGTCGCCACTATTGCCGACGGTGCCGATCAACTGATATTTGGAAATGGTCTCGCCGGGCTGGACAGCGATATTCGCCAAGTGCGCAAACAAAAGCATAAAATGATTTGTATTGTCTTCGAGCACAACGAAGCGGCCGAATGCGATGCGCGGACAATAGTCGTCCTGATCGCCCGTCGCAAGGACGGTTGCGGCGGCCGGCGAATAGATCGGCGCGCCATAGACGGCGGCGATGTCGATACCGTTGTGCCAGCCGCCGATGTACACATACGAGTATGGCGTGCGGCCATAGCCTTGAGTGATGTAGCGGTATCCTTTGCCACCCCTAGTAAAGAGGCTGAAGTTGATAGTGGTAAGGCCGCCTTCACCGCCCCCAGGGCCAAAATTGGGTCCGGACAGGGGAGTGAAGGTTGGAATGAACGATGATAGCGAACCGGAGTCAAAGGCATGCGCTGCCGTCATCACAATATCGTAGCCGATCGCGATAATAAATATCACGAGAAAAATAAATCCTATGCTTTTTAACATCTAGAGTATTGTGCCTGAACTAAGGGCAATATGGAATAGCGAGGGAATAGAGGCATTTTCAAGCCTTCATCTGTCGCCCAATCATTCTTTTACGACAGATAAATAGCCAAAAATAGCTTATCTGGCCTTTTCGACTATTCTAATGGAACAACCCCAATAACCAGTTCACCACATTCTCCGTCAATCTAAGTACCCACGACAGCACGCTGAGTATCGCGAACATAATCCCCGATAATTGCACGCCTGTTAAGTGGTAAAACCAATTATCGAACTCGCTGAACCACGTGGTCAGCCAGCCCTGCAAAGCGCCTTCTACGACCGGAGTAAAGTTAACCACCGGCCAGGTGGTGCCCGGCGTGCCATTAAGATTAATCGACGCACTGCTGTTCCACTGGAGGCTTTGGAAAAAAGTGGTAAACGGCGAAACCAGGTTCTGGAGCGAGCTACCGACGTTATAGTCACTACCACCGATGCTCGTGCTCGCGGTGGACGTTCCGACCGCGTAGGCATGCGCCTGCGGCGCCGCAAAGACGCCCGAAAAAAGAAAAACAGCAATTCCACTCGCGGCCGCTGTTATAAAGAACACGGAAACGTTCTTTTTCATAACTTTATTATAGCACTTTTGATTTTACGCTTTGCGCACAGCGGCGGCGCTACAATACGTCTTGGCGCCGCTCGCTACGCGCCGGCCTTCTTTATTGCGGCGTCTATGCGCTGTAATGATTCCTCGCGACCGATGACGGACATAATTTCAATGGGATCGGGGGAGTTGGCTTGGCCGGAAACGGCAACTCGCAAAGGCCAAAGAACCACTCCCCTGCTTTTATCGTGAACGATGAGCGGCAGGCAGGCGGTCAACGTCTCACGCGAGAAATCTTCTGCGGCGATGCCGCCCACGATTGTGCGCGCATGCGACAACACTTCATGAACTTCTTGCATCGTCGATTTATCTTTCCAGATCAAAAGTTCCGGCGCATATTCCGGCACGGCAAAAAAGAAACCGCTGATCTCTGCGAGTTCTGCTAAAGTTTTGGCACGCGAGAGTTGCACCGCGATCACGCGCTCGAGCAGAGCTTCGTCGCGCACAGCAATGCCGTGCTTTTTAAAGAACGGCGCGGCGAGCGCGGACACTTCCGCGACCGGCATTGCCTTAATATGCTCGCGGTTCAACCAATCGAGTTTCTCTTCGTTGAAAATTGCGCCGGACTGCTGGACGCGATCGATGTCGAACTCTGCGATCAGCTCCTCGCGCGACAGCACTTCTTTGTCGCCGCGCGGATGCCAGCCGAGCAACGCTAAAAAGTTGAGCATCGCCTCGGGCACATATCCCCGCTCGCGATAATTCAAAAGCGCGGTGTCGGCGAACCGCTTGGACATCTTGCTCCGGTCGGCGTTCAAGATCAGTGGAATGTGCGCAAAGATCGGTTCGTCGAACCCGAGCGCGCGTCCCATCAGGATCTGCTTCGGCGTGTTCGAAAGATGATCCTCGGCGCGGATGACATGCGAGATCTCCATCAGCGCATCGTCCACGACGACGGCAAAGTTATAGAGCGGGCTGTCGAGATCTTTTGCGATGATAAAATCGCCAAAGAGCGCGGCGTCAAAGACGACTTTGCCGCGCACGAGATCCTTGAACTCCACTTTGACCTCTGGCGTTTTGAATCGGATGACCTCCGGGCTTTTGCCTTCGGGCGGCGCGGCGAGGTTGCGGCAATGGCCGCTGTACTTTGGCGGAAGTCCCTGCGCGAGCATCATCTGGCGCTGAGCCTCAATGTCTTCCTTTGAACAATAGCAATAATAGGCGTCGCCGGATTCGATCAGTTGCTGGAGGTATTTATGATAGATGGCGGTGCGCTCGCTCTGGCGATACGGACCGAACTCGCCTTTCTCGTGCGCGGCGCCGTCGAGCGCGAGCTGACCTGCGTCACTCGCGGTCTGCGGACCTTCATCCCAATTTAATCCCATCCAGGAAAGCCCCTCGAGCAGTTCGTCGTCGTAGCGCTTTTCGGAGCGCTCTTTGTCGGTGTCCTCGATACGCAAAACGAACGTGCCGCCGTACTTGCGCGCGAAGAGCCAGTTAAAGAGCGCTGTGCGAATGCTGCCGATGTGGATCGGCCCCGTCGGGCTCGGCGCAAAGCGCACGCGGATTGATTTCCCTGCAGTTTTCGGCGCAGATGCTTCCATATTCCACTATTTTACGATAAATAAATGATTATCGCAATTTGACTTTTCTCGCAATAAACTCTATAATATTGGCAGATCCTAAGGGATTGAAATCTTAATCAAAGGAGGGCTCTTATGCCCACAATCGTTAAACCGACCGTTGTACGCGCCTTTCGTGAAGTGATCGCCGACAAGCACACCCGGCGAATCGGGGCGATTCTTCTCTTGCTCGCGATGATTGCTTTTTCAATCGTTACTGGTATACAGACCAATAACGATAACGTTTGGCTGGGGATATTTGTAGGGTTGGGTTCTTTAGCAGCCCTCTGCATTCTCTCTCTTCTTGAAGTCATAATCACCCCCTTCGCTCAGTATCTGTGGATGTGGCTACGTCATGGCATAGACCGCGACGCGGCTTGGGAAAAAAACTTTCCCGAACACACCTACACCTCACGGGGTGATTCCGGATCAGATGTAGGATACTTTGCGTGGTTACTTATTTGCGGATTCATCGCGATTCCGATGTTTGCATCGGCGTTCGTCTTCTCGTCGAACCTCAACACGGTGTACATCATCGGGCAAAAAACAACCCTGAACCAATTCCGCGTGGCAGTGCCGTTTGTACAATCCATCCGCGTTATCGATCTCTCACGTACTGTGACGATTGAGAAAGATGCGAAGACTATCGATGGCGCAATGGTGCGCGGCACCGTGACGATGAAGTTTTCAGCAATGAAGGACGAGGCGACTCTCATTCGTCTTGCTGGCAACTCTTCCGATCCAAACTACGCCATCAACAAAAAAGCGGAATGGGAACTTGATCAGCAATTCTCGATCGAGATGTCCAAGATGAAGCTCTCCGAACTGCAATCGTCGCTTTCGATTGAATACAACACGGGCAAAGCGCTCGATCGGAAACAACTCGCAGTCGAGGGTATCTATCCTGACGGCAAGATGGAGATCTCAAATCTCCATCCCTACTTCTCTCGGTGATTTCGGGATTTCAATCTCTTTTAGCAACACTTGAGCCACAGATTTGTCTGTGGCTCTTTTTTTAGATTTTTTATCTCGCCGCACTGCCCTGCTTTTTGCTCGTGATAAACGCAGCGGCAAGCATGGCCAAACCCGCCACTGACAGACCGCTGCCAAATAATGGATGACCATCAATCGCCGTAATAATTCCTCCGATAATTACTGCCACAACTACGATGAAGCCAAGCACAACACTAAGAACGGATTTAAAATTATCGTTTTTATTACACTCCGTTCTAAACATTGCCGATGCGCAGTTTGATTTTCCCAGCTCTTAAAAATTCTTTCCGCAGCACCCGGCAAAATCCTTTCGTACTTTTCTATAATATCGGGATGTGGAACAGGCCCTTCAAAGGTTTCATGTTTTTCCAGCCGTAGCATCCTCTTTTCGTTCTCGTTCATATAGTGTAATGGCTTTTTTGAGATCCCCGCCAATGGCGTGCCAGTCTGCCCTCAAAGCATTCATGTCGGCTTCGTCGGGGGTGCTGTCATACTGATATTTCTTTTCACTCGAACCAAAATTAATAAGCGATGCGAACCCATTCCAAAACGACGGCAACTGCCGGAACAAGCGGAAAGTATAAGATTGCTCCAACGTCTGCTCACTATTCATATCGTTATCATAGTCCACCATTGCAATGCGTCAAATTTTATTTAACCAATTTTTAATAATTCTACCTCGCGCTGATCGCCATCAGCTCGTCCGCGATCTTGTCGGCGGCGCCAGGGATGAAGAAGGCCTGGGATGCGGCGCTCATCTTGGCGCGCAGGTCGGCGTCGGTCAGGATATTTTTGAGCTGGGTAAAGAAAATGCCGGGCAAGAGGTTCGCCTCTTCGATGACGATCGCGGCGCCGGACTTGGCGAACTCGTAGGCGTCCACGCGCTGGTGGTCGTTGGCGGATTCAGTGAGCGGGATGAGGATAGCGGGAAGGCCGAAGGCAGCGAACTCGCAGACGGAGCTGCCGGAGCGGGCAACGACGAGGTCCGCAGCGGTGAGCGCACTCGCCATATCCTTGCCGCCGATGTATCCCATCGCCACGTAGCGATACGTTATCGGCGCGGTCGCGAGTGCGACCTTGGAAAGTTTTTGCACTTCGACAAAATTGTCCGGGCCCGTCTGATGTAAAACCGACGTCATAGAAATAAGTTGCGTGATGTTCGTCAGGATAAATTCGTTGATGCGTTGCGCGCCCTGCGAACCGCCGAGCACGAGCACGAGCGGCTGCGTCTTATCAAACCCCATGATCTCCTTTGCGGCATCCCTGGCCACGCGCTCGTCAAGCAGTTCGGTGCGAAGCGGGGCGCCGGTGATCATCACCTTACTTGCCGCAAAGTACGCGGCGGCGCGCTCGAAGCTCAAGAACACGCGCGTGGCGAATCGGCCGGAGGTGACGTTCGTGAGCCCGGGCTGGGCGTCGGAATCGTGAATCGCGACGGGGATGCGATAGAACCACGCGGCAACGACGACGGGCAATGCTCCCGTGCCGCCCTTAGAAAAAACGACGTCCGGCATCATAAAATATAACTTCCACAACGCCTGGAAGAATCCGATCACGAATTTTGGCGCGTCGAGAAAGTTGTCGAGCGAAAAGTAGCGGCGCATTTTTCCCGACGCGATCGGATAGATCGGCACGCCGCGCTGTGCAAGAAGGGCGCTATACAGATCGTTCGGACCAAAATACGCAAACTCCACCGGTGCGTGGAGCGCGTCGCACTTTGCCTGGATCGCTTCGGCCACGGCGAGCAACGGATAGATGTGTCCCCCACTCCCGCCGCCGGTTAGCACCACTCTAAAAATTATTTTTTCGGCCATGAAATATTCGTTAAAAAGTTATCGTCTCTTTGCCCATTAATTATACCGCGTAACGTTCAACGCGACACCGCTCATTGTGATGAATACCGCGAGCGCCGTGCCGCCGTAGCTGACGAACGGCAGCGGCACGCCGGTCAGCGGGATAATGCCCGAGATCGATGCCATATTGACGAATGCCTGCAGCGCGATGACCGTGCCGAAGCCGATCAGGATCATGCGCCCGAACTGGTCGCCGGAACGGCGCGCGAGCCAGAACATGCGGAACGTGACGATCGCAAAGAGCGCCACAAGCGCGCCGGCACCGACGAAGCCGAGCTCCTCCGCGACGACGGCAAAGATCGAATCGTCGATTGGCGTCGGCAAATAGCTGTCCTTCGTGGCCGACTGGCCGTACCCGACGCCAAAGAGTCCGCCCGACCCGATCGCAATGAGCGACTGGTTGACCTGATAGTTTTGCCCCTGTAAATTTTGCGTCGGATGCAGAAATCCCGTGATGCGTGCCATGCGGTACGGCGTGATAAAAATAAGGAGCACGACCGCTACAATTGCAACGCCGAATATTCCCAAAATATATTTTATCGGCGCGCCGCTCACAAAATAGACAACCAATCCGGTACCAAGCAGGATCGCAACGGTACTCGTCGCCGGCTGTAAAACGAGCAATAGTGCCATAAATCCGGAGATCATCGCGAACGGCAAAAGTCCGGTCTGAAAATCAGTGGCTCTTTTTTTTGAGTTCGAAAGCCACGCCGCGAGATATAAAATATACGTGAACTTCATCAGCTCCGCGGGCTGGAAGCTGAGCGGGCCGAAGCGAAGCCAGCGGGTGGAACCGCTCGCGGCCGTGCCGAGCGGCGTGAATACCAGCACAAGCGCGACCATGCTGACAAGCAACAGCACGAACGCAATATTTTTAAATTTATAATATGGTACGAAATAGCCGACGAGGAATCCGATGATCCCGATCCCAAGGCCAAAGGCCAATTGATGCTCAAGATAATAGTAACTATTGTTAAAAAGCTGTTTGCCGATATCGGATGACGCGGATGCAAGCATTGCGAGCCCAAAGACGAGGAGTATGGAGAGCGAAGCCAGCAAAAAATAGTCTGGGGGTCCGGCACTGATTCTTCGTCCATTCTTTGCCATATATTATGCCGTTTTTTTATTGCTTCGGCTTTGCGGAGGATGACGCAAGGTTCTCCCCGGCAATACCGATTGGAACTCGAGCTCCTTTTCCACCACGCGACCGTTCACCACGGTAAACTTTACTTCACTGCCGCGGAAGCACACCAAATCGGCATAGTTCCCTTCTTTGATCTCCCCCCTGCCCGCGATACCGAACTTTTTTGCCGGCGCAGCCGTGATCTTGTGGATCGCGTCCTCGAATGACATTGCTTTATGTTCTTCGACGAGCGAAAGGAATGCGCCAAAGGTGGCGGTGATTCGGTCGGACTTGAGATGCTTCATTCCCGGCGCGCGGTCGGCGACGCTCGGCGCGTTCGATGCGATGAACGCGCGCGGCGACGCGATCGCGCGGGCAATCAGGCCGGCGTCAAAATTTTTATAGAGCACACTCCCCTTTAACTGCAACGCCTGCATCAGCCGCAGGAGCGCGTCGCGATCATCATGCACTTCGTACATTTCCCTGATCTCCTTGAGCGATTTTCCGACGAGGATCTCATTGCCCGGCGCTTGCGCGACGATAAAATTATTTTCTTCGAGCGGAGGGATATCTTTTTTGATGCGCGGCAAGAGCCATTCATCTTTGATGTTCGCCCGCATGACCTCGATGCCGCCGCTCTGCACCCAATTCGGCAAAAACGTATAGATCGGAACAAGCGATTGCAACGACGGAGAAATATCAAAGTGGAGGTCAACGTCCGGCGGCAGGTCGTTCACGAGCGCGAGCGCTTCCTCATATTCGTTTTCCGCGCCGACGATCGGTGAAAAGTGGCTGATGAGCGTCGAGACGCCGGTCTCGCGCACAAGCCTGATCGTCTCCTCCACCGACTCTTTTATTCCCGTCGCCTCATGGCGCAAGTGAGTCGCGTACACGCCATGGTACTTCTTTACGATCTCCGCGAGCGAACGCAACTCCGCAAACGGTGTCTTTCGCGCGTGCACGTAGCTAAGCCCGGTCGAAAGCCCGAACGCGCCTTCCGCAAGCGCGGCCTCGAGCGTGCGCGAAAAAACGCCAAGCTCGTTCTTGGTAAGCTCGCGAAGCGATTCACCGATGATCGCGCGGCGGATCGTCGCATGGCCAGCGAGCGTGCCAAAGTTTACCGCCGTCGGACGCTTCTCCATCACCGCCAAAAATTCCGCCATCGTATGCCAATTGACGTTGATCCGATTCGGATCACCCCACTTCTGGAGCGCTTCAAGACTGCCATAGAGCAATGGCGCAAGCGATGCGCCGCACATACCGCCGAGGATGGTCGTCACCCCCTGACGCAAAAAATCCTCCTGGCTCGGATTGTCGAACAACGTCAGATAATGATCGGAATCGGTGTTGCAATCAATGAATCCGGCGCTGAGGTATGCGCCCTGTCCGTCGAGCACGACGTCCGCTCTTTTATTGGAAAAACTTCCGATCGCGGAGATCTTATTACCGCTCACAAAGACGTCCACGCCGACGCCTGTTCCATCCGCCGCGCCCGCGTTTGCCCTCCGTGCGCCGCCGACAACCTGCACGTTCTTGATGAGAAGTGTCATTACTACTTATTATACAACAAAATTATGGCGGTATCGCTCGCATTTGGGCTATGCGCATGCGCGACGTCGGGCGCGGTGATGTTTATCTGATTACCGACACGGCTGGTGGTAGTGGCTATGCCATCAATCGCGCCATAATGGATACTATCCCCTGCGCCGACAGTAATGAGTGGAATATGTTTTGTGGCGATCAAAGCTGAAAGCTGCTGCCATTCGGCACTGTGCATGCTATCCGCGCGCCCGTTATAAAGGAATGCGCCGACGGCATAATGCTGAAGTATATATTGATAGCCTTCGTAACCGGCGACATCGGGAGAAGGAATGATCGCAAGGTCGATATATGCCGGCGCACCGAATGGCATATATTTTTGAAGATCGTCCACAATGGCGTCGTCGAGACCGGCTCCGGTAAGTATTGTTACGCCGTTCGACAACATCAGTAGGGTGGAAGTGCCGTGTGTTACCGACAAGGAATACGCGCGCGGTTGCGACGCGACGCCACGCGCAACATCCATCGCCGCGGCGAATATTATTCTCCAAAGCATTGCGTCGAGCATGACGAGCGCGAGAAGCACGATCGCACTCACAACATCAATGATCTTTTTGCGGTGGCGCGGCATAATAATAGATGAAAATAATTAACACACTGTAATAAAAAATAACAACGAATGTCGAACTAAATACCGCCGGCATCGGGACAACGATGGCGGCAAAGACGTGAATGATAAAAAGTTCATAGCGTAAAAGCGCGCTCACGACCTGCGCCACGATAAACGCGAGTGCAGGTGCGATACATTCAACGAAGACCGTGATCGCACCGAACGCGATCACCGCGACCCACGGGATCATGATCAAAATATTCGAGATGAACGACGTCAGTGAAAATGATCCGAAGGTGTTTATCACAATCGGCAGGATCGCAAGGTTGGTGGCAAGCGAAAGCATCGCGTGCTCTTTCCACTGGAGCACGCCACCGGCCGCAGCACCGGTCCAATGGAAATACTGATCGATCGCGGGGCCAAGATAATAGATGCCGAGGAAACTAAGGAATGAGAGTTGGAACGCCGCGTCGGTAAGGAGCGTTGCGTTCAGGAGTACCATGCCAAGCGCGGCGAACGTGACGGCGTTGCGCGCGCTGAATACCCTGCCCACGCCGCGCGCGACGATGGCGAACGAACCCATGATCGCCGCGCGAATCGCGGAGATGCTCCCGCCCGATACAACCACGAAGAGCACAACGACGGCAATGGTAATGAGTGACAATGCCCGGCGCGGGAGATGATCTTTTAACGCCGCCATAAGCGCTGCCGTGATGATCGCGATCTTGTATCCATACATATTGACGATATACGTCGTGCCCGACGCCTCCATCTGCGCCTTGAGCACCGCGCTCATCGTGCCGGCAGTGCCGAGCATAATCCCCGCCGCGAGCGCTGCCTGATCCGGTGGTAGTATCGCCGTGAGCTTTTGGGAAATCACCGCCTTTATATCGATCGCCACTTCCTTCAACAAAAAACCTTCATGCTCTGCCACCACTCGCAGCTGCGGCATAAAGAGTGCTGGCGGTTCGCTCGCATCATCCGTCGACCCGGTCATCACCGATCCTTTTATCCAAACCTCGTCGCCATAATGGAATCCGCTATTGTTTGGCGTGGTAAAAATATCCACCGTACCTACGTATGGACGCAAAAGCGTGACGACGAGCATCGTAAAATTTCCCGCCGGCTTTGGCTCTTCCGCAATAACGCCAAAGAATGCCGTATCCTTTCCGGACGGCATACGCGCGTATGCCGCCTGCCAATGAACGTACGCGCAATAATAGAGCGCGCCTGCCACGATGGCAAAAAGAATAAGGACAGTGTATTTCCAAAACGCGCGCGAACGGGAAAATGTCGCAACGGCGATGACGGAAAATATAGCCGCCACGCTGAGGGCATAAAGATTCCACCCGCTATTCGCCGCAAACACCCCAAAAAGAAACGCTACCGCAGCGCCAAAAGATACATCCCCCATCCTGATCGACGTGTGCATCCACCCATCATACGCATGCGACGTTAAAAGAATATAAAAAAAAGGCGCAGCTTTGTGAAAAGCTACGCCGGTACAGGAAAAGATACTAAAGCACTGCATGCATTACCATCAGAACCGCTTGCGAGCGATCCGAGATGCCCTTAAGAAATTCCTTACGATTCTTATAGAGGCGCCCGGTGGTTGGATTCCGGGGTTTCATTTTTAGATGCTTGAGCAATTCCCAATACTCGTTGAATTCGATCAATTTGGCTTGGAATTTTGCTCGGGCACCACAGATTGCTTGACGGTCACGCGGCCGCTTCATTTCAGCGCCTTCAAGGACATTTTTTGCACCATTTACCGCACGACCCAGCTTTGCGACCTCGGAATGCAATTCTTCCTCAAATCGATCTTTATCCTCTCTTGTTTGAGGATATTCGTTCAAACGATGGCCGGTTTTTCGACGCCAGACAAGAAACCAAGCGACTTCTTTCGCAAATTTTGATGAGCTTGCGAAAACAGTCGTTGCGACCACAAGAATGACGTCGAGTAAGGCAACAATGCGGGCATGAGGATATCCTCTGTCAAAAAATAAGAAGATTGAAGAAACAATACTGCCGTATGAAATGAGGAGAATTGTTCCGAACGCAAAAATCTTTTCCTTCGGGGTCATGGACCCTCCTTTGAGTTGTAAAACGATGGTCTACCAAGTTGCTGCACTCATTATAATCCTTTTTTTGCGCTTTTGTCAAAGGATTTTCGCCATTCCGCGATTTTCTTATGATTGCCGGAGAGTAGTACCGGCGGCACGCTCCATTTTTTTCCTTTTGCGGGAGTAAAAACCTCCGGGCGAGTATAGGTCGGGAACGATCCGTTCACTTCCTCAAGCGATTCTTCTTTTCCTAAAAACCCAGGGAGTTGGCGACTGACGGCTTCCATAAGTACCAGCGCCGGGATCTCCCCGCCAGACAACACAAAATCCCCGATCGAGATCTCCTCGTCGGCAATCTCTTTCGCCACGCGCTCATCCACGCCTTCGTAACGACCGCAGATCAGGATAAGGTCATCATATTTTGCCAGCCGCCGCGCAACCGCCGCATCCAGGTCCGTTCCCCGCGTCGAAAAAAGGATCACGCGCGTTTTACGTTTTTTTAATGTTTTTTTGATCGCGCTTTTTATCTTTTTTACCGCGTCATAGACAGGCTGGACCGCGAGCACCATGCCCGGACCGCCGCCAAACGGCCGATCATCCACTTTTCTATGTCGATCGTTGGTAAACGCGCGAAAATCGTACGCGCGCACGGAAACAATCTTGCTCTTTTGGGCGCGCTTAAAAAGCGATTCATCAAGATACGAATCGAACATGCTGGGGAATATGGTGACGATATGGAACCGCATCATTCCGGCGATTTTTCCTCCGTCTGTTTTTTTAATGATTCGGTAATGGAACGCCGCAACGCATCGATATCCACCTTTGGTCGCACAAACTGTTTTGGTGCCGAGGCGACCGGCGTCGACGCGGCTGGCGCAAACGAAGCAACAGCCGGTGCCGGCGCGTGGGAAGAATCCGTGGGGGTCGCGGCAGTCGGCGCCGGCGCACTATCTTTCTTGACCTCCGGCGCGGAAGATGTCTGAACGGCAGGTGACGATGCCCGCGGCTCTAACGGCGAAGCGACATCGACATGAGGAGTGGTATGGGGCGTAGACGCCGCCGAAACAGGCGCCAAAGAAGCACGTGGTAACGACGACGCGGGTGAGATACGCGGCGCGGCGGCGGGACGTGGGGTGCGAAAATCACCGCCCGCGCCATACCCGGGGCGCGGCGCATCCGGACGCAACGTCTGCGCAAGCGATTTCTCATCGCGCCGCCCGATCTTTTCATTGAGCACCGCATCGCTTTGGCCGTTCCACTCGCTCGCGATCCGCTCATCCACGATCTTGCGTGGTACCGCGTAATGCGCGCGGGTGTTCTTGATAATGATATCTTTATAGGACTGTAATGGCTGAATGTGCGGCGGGAGCGTCGTTGCCGAGAACGGCTTGGACGAGACGCCGTCGATCATCAGCTTGATATAGATGTTCGCCTTTGCAAGATTCACCAGATCGTTCTGTAAAAATTCCGGCATGAATTCCTTTTCCAAAAATTCGCCATCAGCGGCGCCAACGCGGAACGTGATAATCGTGCCGACGTTGCCGAATACCGCGTCGCGCACTTTGGTATTACCGTCGTTCGTCACGAGCTGGCCGATATACTGATGCGCGATCGTGAGCGAAAGATGATATTTGCGCGCCTCGGAAAGGATGCTTGCAAACGAATCCGTGGCAAAGTTTTGAAACTCGTCGACGTACATAAAGAAGTCGCGGCGCTTTTCCTCCGGAATATCCACACGGGACATGGCGGCGAGCTGTAACCGGGAAATGATCATGGCGCCGAGCAATGCGGAATTGTCCTCCCCCATCTTTCCCTTCGAGAGGTTGACGATGAATATCTTTCCCGAATCCATGATGTCGCGCATATTGATCGTCGAACGCGATTGGCCAAGAATATTGCGGATCAACGGATTGGAGACGAATTGCCCGACTTTATTTTGAATAGCAGCCAATGCTTCGGTCTCTAATTTTTGTGAGTACCGCGCGAACTCGTTCTGCCAAAAGGCCTTAATGACGGGGTCCTGAAGATTATCCACGATCTTTTTGCGGTACGGCGGCTCGGCAAACATCCTCAAAACGCCCAACAGGGTCGAGTTGGGTAATTCCAATAACGCAAGCAGCGTATTGTTTAAAATATATTCCATACGAGCGGACCACGCGTCCACCCAGATCTTCTTGAACACGCCCATGATGCCGGATGCCACAAGGTGGCGGAACTCGTTACCCACCTGCTCCATCGGATTAAACGCGATCGGATATTCCATATCCGACGGATCAAAATAGATCACATCGTCCAGGCGCTCTTCGGGAATATAATCCAAAAGTTTTTCCGCCGACTCGCCGTGCGGATCCAGGAACGCGATGCCGCGGCCGGCTTCGATATCCGCGATGGCCATATTCTCGAGCAGCGTGGACTTTCCGACGCCGGTCTTTCCGACAACGTAAATATGCCGGCGGCGATCATCGGCTTTAACGCCGAACTTTTGATCGCTATTGCCGCGAAAATTATGATATCCGATCGGCGTAATATCGCCTGGTGATTTTGCGTTTGCCATGGAGCTGTGTGATTATAGTATCCCGCTATTCTTCGATAATAGGAAGTGACGCCGGCGGACTCCCCTTGCGCGACTCCACCTTTGAAAGCTCCGTGGTTGAGACGGTGGCCAGCGGGAAATGAAACACGGTCGCGAGCTCCTCTATATTAAGGATTGATTCGTGGTGGGTGGGCGCAAAATGGCGATATGACTCATAAAGATTATGTTTGCGTGCGCGTACGCGCGTCTTCTTGAATAAAGGCCCTTTGACCGAATACGACGCCGTATTGGTGGGACTGTTCGGTCTCAGCGAATTCAAATTTTGTGTATTGAATTGGCGGATAAAACCATGAATGGAATTAGTATGCCCGGCATCCGAAGATTCGTCCCTCTTTTCGATATACACAAACCGGAGCGTTGTATCGAATGCGATCTTGGAAATCTTTAGGTGAATGGCATCGGCGCGTTCCTTATCGACAGGCGTCATTAAAAAGCGCGGAGGCTTCTCGGCCTTCTGATCCTTTCCCGGCTTTGCCTCACCCGGATGCTCGAACGGCGCACGAAGCACCTCGCTCGCAGTGATGCCAAGATCGAGTTTTGGCCACAGACTCGGTTTCTGTTCCTTGGGTATACCCAAAAGCTTATTGATCTCTGCCTCACCTTCCTTGCGAAATGCTTCGCCGGTCGGCTTGATGATCACCTGAAACCACATCTGCTCGTTGTTCTTGAGTTTGGACATCGCTTCCATGAGCGGCGCGATGGTATCGATGCGACGCTCTTCCACGGACTCCTCGAACATCGGATACGTACGGATCGGCAAATAGTTCTCATGCCGCAGCACCTCCTCAAGACCGGAGAGGTCGAACGTCTCGTTCGGCATAACGTGCGGCAACTCCTCCAGATAGTCATCGGCCTCCGTGATCTCCGCTTCGGGATACGCGGCATAGATCGCCGATTCCATCATATTGCGATATTGCGTCGGCACACGAAGATAAAAATGTGTCTCGCCGGCGCGGGCAACAAGCTCAAAGATCATCCAATATTCCTCCTGTCCGTTAATATATTTCTTGAACCACGGGATGCCGTATGTATACGGCGCATGGGCGGCGGCGAAAATCTGCTCCATCGCCTTTGGCGTCTTGAGCACATTCTTAGGGACTTTGATCTCGAGCAGCTTCCACTTGATGCCGGTGACCCACTTGTAGTGCAAGTGTGTCTTCCAGAACTCCCAAAATACGATGAGCGCCACAAGCGGCAAGACAATCCACCAAACGACACCCCAGACGACGAAGATGCTTTGGAAAATGCCAAGGATGATATTACCCATATATACTATTATCAACTTTCAAGGCGCAAAGTGCAAAACGCGAACCGCACGGGAATCCCTTAGGATTCCCGCACGCGGTACCGGCCGTCATTCATGCGCTCAAAGAAATTTCGGTTCTGGAGATTGATGAGGATCGTATTCTGCTTAAAGAAACGCTGGGCATTCACGTGCGTCACGACGTCGGTCGGCTTGAGCGGGCCCTTCGTCTTTAATACCTTGGCGATAACCTCACGTGCAGTGCCTGCCTCATATCCATTTTCCTTAAGGCCATACATGCCACGGCCAACGAGCACAAAACGGCTATCCTTAATGAGTTCGTTGTGTACAGTCGGGGCAAGCGCCTTCTGATCGTCAAAACCAACTTTATTGATATGCATCGCGATGTCCTCAAAATGCAACGGCTCGGCTTTCTTTTTGAGCACCAGATAAATCTTGTCGCGAACGGTCGCCGGATTGATCTCGGGCCACTCGTTGAGACCGACATCGCCGTACGGGTTCTTATCGATCTGCTTCGAAATGCTCAAATAGTTTTCGGCAATCTCTTGCGCAACGGACTTTGTCTTAACGAAACTCGCAAGCTGGATCTGATACGAATCCGTGAACACCTTCTCTTTGTGGGTCTTCAAGAAACCGACCCAGCCGTTGACGAACGCGCTCGCAGTCTTGAGATCTTTTTCGGTGACATAATAGAAAGGATTGAACGCATCATCCTCGCGGTGGAGATTGAATACGCCAGAAGCCTCTGCCAAAAAATCGAGATGATTCTCGCGCACGCCGCTCGTAAGCGTCGCCGCGTAGCGGACCACCTCCGGCTTTCCGGAAACGCCGCCGCGGGCAATGATGAACTTCTTAACCTTATCCAATACTACGACCGCCTCAGGATTTTTTGCAATGTTCGCCTTTACAAGCACGATTGCGCCGTTCTCGATCTGGCGCACGCGCTCACGGGTGACATTCATACGATCGCCGATCGCGGCGAGAGTTTCTCCGTCGGTCTTGCCGTCCAAGCCAAAACGAGCCGTAACAACCTCCTTTTGGCGAGGGTTGAGGCCGGTGAGTGATGCGCTGATGAGTTTGATTATTGATGCCATATGTTTATATCAGTGATATTGTATATTATATAGAAATAAATGTCAAGTACCTGGCAGCCCTACTGGACTTATCGCCTTTTTTATCTTTGTCTAACGTAACTCATACTAAACTAAATCACAAACGAAGTCAAGCGATGTGGGATAACTCCCTTCGCGCTAGACGTTCTCGGTCGGGCTCACGAGCACGAGCGCCGGGCTTGCGATGAAGATTGACGAGTAAATACCCGTCGTCACTCCCACAAGCAAGGTGAGTACGAAATACCGCAAGTCAGCAGGACCCACGAAGTAGAGCGAAAGAAGCACGAGAATGAGCGTGAGAGAAGTATTGATAGAACGCGCGAGCGTCTGGTTGACGCTGTCATTGATGATCGTCGCGAACGGGACCTTGCCGCGATGGTTTAAAAGATTCTCGCGGATGCGGTCGAAGACCACGATCGTATCGTGCACGGAGAATCCCATGACGACGAGCAATGCGACGATGATGTCCGAGTTGATCTGCACGTTCGCAAAATGGCCCAGGATCGCAAGCATGCCCGCCGGAATGGCAACGTCGTGGAACAACGTAAGCAATGTGACCCAACCGTACTTCCACGAGCTGATCGGCCGCGACGCCTTCCGGAATGCGAACGCGATATAAAGCGAGATGCCGACGAGCACGAGAAGGATCGCAATGATGGAATTGTTCCTCAAATTCGCACCGACCGAAGGACTGATGGACTGGAAGCTCAACTCCTGGAATGAAGGCCACTCCGTCGTTAGCTCATTTACGTATTGCTGATGCACGGACTCGCTGATCGAGCCGAAGATAACAAGAAACGACTGATTGCCGGCATCCGCGCTCACCTGCGCGTCGGTGATGTGGAGATTATTAGTAAGCTCATTTTGAACATCAGCCAAGGACAGCGCCTGCCCGGGAATCTTGAACTCCCACAAAGTTCCTCCCTTTAATTCCGCGCTCTCTTGAAACCCGAATGTTGCGATGGCAACCACCGCGATGCCCACGAGAATGATCGAGAGGGTGAACCAGATTTTTTTATGTCCTACGATATTAAACATGATAATGGAGGGTTTTATACTTTGGTTGTTTTATCGTCCTTCAAGAAAAAACGGAGGAAAAGTCGCGTCGTCGTAATGGCGCTAAAAAGGCTCACGATCGTTCCGATACCAAGAGTAAGCGCGAAGCCCTGCACAAAGCTTGAGGTAAAGAAGTAAAGGATGACGGACGTGATGATGGTAGACGTATTTGAATCGCGGATAGAAGGCCACGCGCGGCGGAACCCTTCCTCGATCGCCGAAGACTTGGGCAATCCCCGCTTCATCTCTTCTTTGATGCGTTCAAAAATAAGCACGTTCGCATCCACGGCGGTGCCAATCGTAAGCACAAAACCGGCGAGGCCGGCGAGGCTCAGCGTGACCGCGATCGCCTTGAAGACGCCAAGCGTGAGCGCGATGTAGATCAAAAGCGCAAGCGCGGCGAACACGCCAAGCAGGCGGTAATAGAAGATCATGAAAAGCATGACGAGCAGGGTGCCGATGATGCCGGCGATGATCAGCTGCTTCAGCGAGTTGGCGCCGAGCGTCGGGCTGATCGTCTGCTGGCTCACGAGGTTGATCGGCGCAGGCAATGCCCCGGCATTCAATCCCTGCACCAACGTTTGCGCCGTCGCGACGGTAAATCCTCCGCTGATAACGGCTTGGCCACCGGTGATCTGCTGCTGCACGACCGGGGCTTCAATAAGCTGACCGTCGAGGAATATCGCAAGCGGCTTGCCGACGTTTGCCGCCGTCATCTCGGAAAAGATCTGGGTGCCATCCTTATTGAATGACACAGACACCTGAGGCGCGTTCGTTGTTTGATCAAAAGTGAGCTGCGCGCCCGTGATATATTGCCCAGTCAGGTTCGTCTGGACATACTGCGTGCTGGAACCGGTCGTATCAACTTCTTCAAATTCCAAAAGCGGCGTCTGTCCGATCTCGGCGATGGCCTGGCTCACGTTACTGATGCCAGCGAGATCAACAAAGAGCTGGGCCTGATTTCCGTTTTCCGAGGTATAGATGTTAGGTTCGCTGATACCAAACAAGTTGACGCGTTTCTCGATCACGGTCTGCAAGCCCTGCACCACCGATGCCTGATCCGTCGAAGAAACATTCGAAAGATCGATCTGATATACCAAGTGGCTGCCGCCAACGAGATCAAGCCCGAGCTTCCACGGCTCCACTTTTTCCCCCGCCCCTTTTGGATACACGAAGATACCCGCAATAATGGCGAGCACAACGATAAGTGATAAAAATAGGCCTGGATGGCGCCTCATTGGAAATGATTATAACAAACCCTCAGAAAAGGACAAGCCCAGTACATTCTTTTAAAGGTCGCGTATTTTTCTACTGAAAAATCGCTACGCCTCGCCGCCTTCGCGGCTCCGGCATACCCTCAAAAGAATGTACTGGGCTTGTCCTTTTCTGGAGATTGCATCAAATCATTTTTTTCGCTGGAGCAGCCAGTCGGGAACGGGACTGAAAACTATCTCTGGCCAGCTATCTATTTCTTTTTCGGTCACGTCGTAATATTTCTGGTACGCCGGCTCCACGCTGCCGTAGAGCGCATCGCCCCATCGCAATCCCAATTTTTCTGCCGCCGCTTTCAATTTTTCTTCGGAATGCGCTTCGATCTCGACGAAGGTCGGAATCCACGGCCACGTATCGATCATGATTTCCGCATCATCCAACTTCCACGTTTCCCGACGTGTTTCCTGATATGACTTCGGCGTAAGCTGTGCCGCCGCCAGGATGGCGCACGCATCATCAAAATCAGAAACCTCGATATTTATCTCTTTCGTGCCATGTGCCGTCCGATCAATGACCTTCTTGTAGCTCATCGTGATCTTGTCGCCCTCGTCCCGCACGCGGAGCCAATCGCTTTGCTTGTTCGTTGGATGGTCGAACACCTTTCGCCTCATCAACACTTCGGGATAGACAAGCGCCGCGTCAAGCGCTTCTAACTTCGCGCGCATTGCGGCGGGATCAATATCCAAGAACTTTGCCTCAATCTCGGTTTCCATTTGTGCGCGGGAGAGGAGTCGAACCTCCACGCCTTTCGGCGCTACCACCTCAAGGTAGTGCGTCTGCCATTTCGCCACCCGCGCATAAATTCGTTAAATTCTGATCTATCACCACTAGCGCTTTTTCCACTTTTTCGCGCTTTCGTGATAAACAAACCACTCCGGGATTATAATACATCTTCGGTGATAATTTCAATGACTCCGCTTTTGTATACTTTAGCTGATAGACGGATGTATTTATTGACTTAGTCAATATGGTCTTGGATACCAATCCTATTCGAAATGGAATTTCTTAACCAATCAATATGATTTTCACTAGCGGAGGCGAAGATTGTATAAAACATATAGCTCGACCTCCATCCGTCACTATAAGCCCGATCGCATAGGCAAATTCTGGCGACCACTTTATGGCAATTTTATTTTGCAGATGCATTCATCAACCCTACCGCAAAGCGCATTAAAAACTTATTAAAGGATTTTTGACGCATATAAAAAACGCCCCGCGAATTGAATCCGCGGGGCAATTTCCTGTTTTGCGTTGTTTTGCGCTTAACATTCGGCTCCTTCAGTGAACTGCGCCTTCGCAAGCCAGGGTCGATAGGCACCGAGCAAGTGATTCATGGTTGTGGATACCAATCCCTGAAGCGCACGCACGAGTGCATTATCGGCAACTTCCTGCGGCGTCCAATCAGTGAGTTTTCTGCCTTTCACTTTCTTTCCGAATCGGAGAGAAAGCTGGGCCACGAGTTCGACCGTTTTTCTGTAGCGAGCATCCGCCAGCGTGAAGCTCTCTTGTATGGCAGACAGATCGGTACCGCCGTTACATCCCCGAAGCGTGGCGGAAAGATGTTGCTGAAACCAGTCGAACTCCGCCAGAGCTTCAGCACATATTTCCCTAAATTCTCCCTGCTTCCAGGAAACCGAAGGAACTAGATTGTCACCAAGCATAAGATATCCTCCTTACCAAAATAAGCCTAACACCAAAAATTAATATCGTAAAATAAAAAAATCGCCTTCGGGCAATTTTTTCTGAGCGGACGATACCTGACTATATAGAAACGTCCAGCTTCTGCCGGATCTTTGCGCCGGAGACCTTCCGGACAAAATACAGCTTTGCGCGATGAACCTTCTTGGGGCTCGACGTTACCTCTACCTTGAGGATCGACGGCGAATGGATCGGATAGACCTTCTCTACGCCGACGCCGGCGAGGATGGTTCGGACGGTGAACGTCGCTCCCGGCTCGGAGCCATGCTTTCGCGCGATCACCAAACCGGCGAACGGGGTCTTACCCTCGTACACTTTTATCTTTGCTCCCGGCTTTATTTTTTTGAGGATTTCTTCGTTGATCATTGTTTTATATGAATGCCACCTACTATACCACCAATGCTTTTATTTTTCCAATAAGGTCATCGATGGATACCTTTACTTTTATGAAGTATTCCTTTGCGCCAAGTTGCCGAGCCTTCTCGACATCGGAATCCTGTGCAAGATTACTCACGATCACCACGGGTACTTTTTGAAGTTGCGGCGTGATGGAGATCATTTGCAACACCTCGAACCCCGTGACCTTCGGCATAATGAGGTCGAGCACGATGAGTGAGGGTATATCAACTTTGAGCGCCTCCATCGCCTCCTCGCCATCGAACGCCTGGATCACTCCAAAACCCTCCCGTTCAAGACGGGTCTTCATTAACGATGACAGGAAATGGTCATCCTCAATGATCATTATTTTCTTGAGCTCGTTTGCCATACGCTTATTTTACCATACAAAAGAGCTTTTTAGTTGTCCCAATTACCTCCCTCGCTTTCGCCTGCGATCGATTCGCTGGCCAAAGAGAAGAAAGTTCGACTCTATAAAAAACGAATTTTTATAGATTAGTTTAATTGATCCACGCACAGCTTCCGCTACGCGTGCCTTGTTACGACTTAGCCCATGTTACCGATCTTAAATTAATACCACCGAAGCGATATTTCATCTATTACCGGCTCCCTTGGCTTGACGGGCAGTGAGTACAGGACTCGAGAACGTATTCACCGCAGCGTGGCTGATCTGCGATTACTAGCGATTCCGGCTTCATGAGGGCAGGTTTCAGCCCTCAATCCGAACTGGGGCCGGGTTTGATGGGATTAGCTCCCGCTTACGCGTTGGCAACCCATTGTCCCGACCATTGTAACACGAGTGTAGCCCAAGGTATCAAAGGGCCATGCGGATTTGACGTCATCCCCTCCTTCCTCCCCGCCCGAAAACGATAATCATATATGCCTACACAGCACAATATAATTCTCATCTTTGGGCGGGGCAGTTTCACGCGACACATGTAACGCGTAATAGGGGTTGCGCTCGTTACCCCACTTAAGGGAACACTTCAAAGCACGAGCTGACGACAACCATGCAGCACCTGTCCATAATGTCCTTGTGAGAAGGCCAATGTTTCCACCGGCTGTCATTATAGATTTCTAACCTTGGTAAGGTTCCTCGCTTACTGACGAATTAAACCTCATGTTCCACCGCTTGTGCGAGTCCCCGTCTATTCCTTTGAGTTTTAGCCTTGCGGCCGTACTTCCCAGGCGGCCTGTTTAACGCGTTAGCTACGCCACTCCGAGGGTCGATACTCGAAACAGCAAACAGGCATCGTTTAGGGCGTGGACTACAAGGGTATCTAATCCTTTTTGCTCCCCACGCTTTCGCATCTCAGAGTCAGGAAGGTCCCAGTGCATTGCCTTCGCCTTCGGTGTTCCCCACGATATCAACGGATTTCACCCCTACACCGTGAGTTCCATGCACCTCTAACCTCCTCTAGTTCCGCCGTATCTCCTGCACTTCCACCGTTGGGCGGTGGGCTTTAACAAAAGACGCGCGAAACCTCCTACATGCTCTTTACGCCCAATAAATCCGAATAACGCTTGAGGTCTACGTATTACCGCTGGTGCTGGCACGTAGTTACCCACCTCTTTCCGTATGACCGTCATTTGCATTCTTATCATACTACCGTAGTTTACGACCCGAGGGCCTTCATCCTACACGCGGTGTCGCTCGATCAGACTTTCGTCCATTGTCGAATATTCTCGACTGCTGCCTCCCGTAGGAGTACGAGCCGTGTCTCAGTCTCGTCGTTGGGGGTCAGCCTCTCAGCTCCCCTACCGGTCATAGCCTTGGTGAGCCGTTACCTCACCAACTAGCTGATCGGACCTAGGCCGATCTTGAAGCGTCTTGCGACTTTCGTCTTGCGACAATATCGGGTATTACCTCGCCTTTCGGCGAGCTATCCCCGTCTTCAAGGTACGTACCAGGGTGTTACTAACTCGTTCGCCGCTAAATTAAAAAATCCGTCGTCTTGATGTAATCGCAACTTCTTCAAAATTAATTCCGCTCGACTTGCATGCCTTATCCACACCGCCAGCGTTCATTCTGGACCAGGATCAAATCCTCTGAAAAAAGAGAAATACTTGAGCTCTCAATTGAGGAGCTCAAATACAATCCTTAAAAATTGTTGCGACATTTTTTTAAATTCAAAACGTCGCCAAAAGAATATATTGGGACAACTAAAAAACTCTCTATTTATCTTACCAGTGATCAGTTTTCAAAGAACAGCCGCACCGGCGCACAGCACCGATACGACGAATAGTATTGTACCAAACGGGGCTCCAATGTCAAATGGAATATATG
>Ga0302319_10000477_pt1 | contig 89658 bp, 66 predicted proteins | sample Bog_T0_2_FD_203319 | JGI IMG/M metagenome (GOLD analysis project Ga0302319, IMG submission 203319) | Peat permafrost microbial communities from Stordalen Mire near Abisko, Sweden - Bog_T0_2 | ecosystem: Environmental > Terrestrial > Soil > Wetlands > Peat | place: Sweden: Abisko, Stordalen Mire... | reverse complement strand
AGCAGAGCCCGACTCCGCTTCACCGGCCGAGATCAGAGTCAACCAGAACCCGACTCTCGGCATAACCAAAAACAGCGAACGGCAAATGCGCAAAACAGAAACTGTCTCAACTTAGGGGGTCACCCCAAATCCATATCAACTCGGATTAAATTAAATTGTGGCGCATTCATCACTCCGAGGCTGGTGAATCTTGAGCAAATCGAAACTGATCCTGGCAGTTTTGTTTTCGGGGGCCGTCGCTGTTCCATTCCTTTCTCCGTCCATGACTAGGGCTCAGGTCGTGGCCAGCGCGGCGCAGGCAGCTCCGCATACCCCCGACCCCTGTGCGAGCGGCCACGAGATCGTCGCCAGCGATTGCGCGCTTACCTGGCACGGCATCACGCTCTACGGCACGTATGACGTCGGAGCCGGCTGGGTAAGCCATGGCCTGCCGGCCAGCCCCTATAACTATGAGGGCGAATCTCTGGTGAACCGGAGCGGCAGCAACTCCCGGTTCATCGTGGCGCCGAATAGCCTTTCGCAGACGGGATTTGGCGTGAGGGGCAAGGTGCGAATCTCGCCGGGCTGGTTCGTTGTGTTCAACGCGTCGACCGGCATCAATCCCCAGTCCGGCCAGCTAGCTAACGCGTCCCGCACCGACATCGACGACAACGGACTGGACAGGAGCGAGTATTCCGAAGCCATTGACGGCGCGCGGGCCGGCCAACCCTTTAATGACGAATACTATGGCGGCGTATCGTCGGAGAGATACGGCACACTGACCTTCGGGCGTCAGCGCGCGCTCGGTACCGACGTCATGCTTCAATTCGACCCCGCCGGGGGCTCCTATGCCTTCTCCTACATCGGCTATAACGGCACCATGGCCGGCGGCGGCGACACCGAGGACACCCGCTGGGACGATGCCGTGAAGTACCGCATCGCGTTTGGCCGGCTCCACTTCGGCGCAATGGGTAAATTCGCCGACGGCACCGCCGGCTGCTATTCGGCCGCTGCCGCGGCGGGAAACGCCTGGACCGCCTCCTCCTGCGAGCCGCTCAAGCCGCACAACACCGCCTACGGATTCGACATCGGCGGAGCCGTCAAAAAGGTCGCGGCCGATATCGTCTACCAGCGTTACAGCGATGCGATCAGCGTCGTGAACCCCCTGCTGGGTCCCACCAGTCTGAGCTCGCCTCTGACTTCGGGCTATCAGTACAACACCGACAGCATCGATCTGACCTCCATCAGCGGCGCCAATCTGGTCGATCCGACCAACACCCTCTACGGAATCGTGACCGACAACAGGGCCATCATGGGCGCCGCCAGGTACACTGGCGAGCAGTTCAAGTTCTATACCGGCTACGAATTCGTCCGCCAATCCAACCCGGACAACCCGTTGGGCGTCGGCGCCAGCGATCAGGGCGGTTACGTGCTGAGCGGCGTGGAAAACACCAACCTCGACTCGACCAAGCTCGTGAATATCTGGTGGGCTGGCGTAAAGTATTCTTTCAACCCCAAGATCGACGTCACGCTCTCCTTCTATCAGCAGTTGCAGAACACCTTCCGGGTTTCTTCCAGTCCGACGTCGTGTGTTGCCGGCAAAGGCAATATGCGCAGCTCCTGCGAAGGCACCCTCGACGAAGCATCGCTTTACGCCAATCGCCACTTCACCAGGCGCTTCGATGGTTTTGCCGGAGTTGCGTATTCGTTCGTGACTGGCGGCCTGGCCATCGCCATCCCTCATGGCCCGGGCGTCCGTTTTCTTCACAACAGCAACTGGGCTCCGACGGTCGGTGGCCGGGTCAGCTTCTGACTTTTTGCCGGAGCAGGCTCGGACGAGAAATCCGGGGCGAACAACCGCGCTCTATCTCCACTTTTCTGAAGCTGATTGATTTTAGGCGTGGTCTGCATTTCTCACGGCCGCGACCTTCCATGCGGGCTGGGGGCTGAGAAATTGGCATTGAATCGGGCTCATTTAAGGCCCTTTTTGCGTCAAAAATCGACACGAAGGGGCCGAAATTGAGTGGAAATGACCCCGAAAAGAGGGGTTCTGCTGACTGGCCTAAAATATTAACTATTTGATTCAAAGCGACTTACACGGGATCGTACTGGCGTACTGTCCCAGTATTGGGGCAGGGGGGGGTCGGGGGGGCCGAAAACCGGTACGGACAACCCGAGATTAAGAGCGGAGCGCAGGCGACACACGGAAGCGGACATGAGATTCTCCCACTTCCATTGTGCGCGTCGGGACAGTATTTGTACGCACTGGCAATCGACCGGGCGAGCCAGCGCGCCCTCATGGAAAAAGGCTGGAGGCGCGAGAAATGCAGGGTAGCGCCTTTCGTGAGGCTGTTCGAGGGATCGGGCAGGAACATCCCCTCCCTGGCTAGGATACTTTCGGTTTGAATTCGTCCTTTGGGGGTCAAGGCGTCATCCCGCTCAGTCCAACGGGGATATTGATGCCGCCACTTCCATGGCCCGGCAAGGGGATCTCACAAAAGTGAGCAGCGGGTGCGGCCCTCACGGTGCTACCATCCTTGAACGTCGGGAAAGTTTCAGACGAAACCCGATCAGCCCGGAGGAGTCATGAACCGCCTTCCAGTACTTCCAGTCTGCGTGTCGCTGGTTTTTGCGGCAACGCTTGTGTGCGCCGCTCGAGTGGGGGCCCAGGACCAGGGACAGGACCCCGCAGCGGTGAACATGGCTCCGTCGGGGCCTTCGTATACCACGGAGGCTCCGCCGCCCCAGGAACAGGCGGCGCCCCAGCCTGAGGTGGGAGCGCCGGACCAGGGGCCGGACGACTCAGGCTACGCCGAACAGCCCTCCGAGACGGCAGCCCAACCTCCTCCGGCGCTGCCGGACTATGAGCAGCCTCCGCCGCCGGCCGACGGGTACATCTGGACCCCCGGCTACTGGGCGTACTCGCCCAGCGGTTATTTTTGGGTGCCAGGGGCGTGGGTTGAGCCTCCCTACATGGGCGCGTTGTGGACGCCTGGATATTGGGGCTTTTACGGGGGGCGCTATATGTTCTATCACGGCCACTGGGGGCTGCACATCGGGTTCTACGGCGGCATCAACTACGGGTTTGGCTACCTCGGCCGTGGGTACGAGGGCGGCTACTGGAATTCAAACCGGTTCTATTACAACCGGGAATTCAACCACATTGACGACCGGCGGGTGCACAACGTGTACAGCTATCACGTTGACGTCCAGCGCGGCGGCAACTTCCGGGGCGGGGAGAACAACCAGCGCCCGAGCTACCGTGGCGGACAAGGCGGCGTGCAGGCGCGTCCGCAGCCGTCGGAAGGGGCGGCCTGGCGCGAGCCGACGGCTCCGCGCATGAGCAGCCAGGTGCAGCACGAGCAGCGGTACCAGTCGAGCCGCGGTCAATTTGCGAACACCAATCATGGGCAGCCGGCCAGGCCGGCGGTGAGCCGACCGCTGCGAGCCGACCGCAATGTTCAACCGACGGTGCGGGCGCAGGGGAACCAGGGCCGCGGAGGCGGGCAACGCAGGTAGGACATGGCAACGAACTCTCCGCGATAAGCCGCTAACGAGAAACAAGTTCGTACGTTGCCCTATGAGAGAGGTTGTCCAGAGAAAAACTCTCCCTTGCTCCCCTGTGAGGGGAAGCCGTTCGCCTTGCATCCAGCCCACTGCCGGAGGAGCCTCCGAGGCTGTGGGCCAGGCGCAGATTTCTTGGGCGCTGCCCGGCCAGTTGCGGGTTATATCGCGTCGGGTTTCTTTGCTGGACATGAAATCCTCCTGCAAGAAACCTGAAGCTTTTCAATGGCGACTGTAAGCATCAACGATGGTTCAATTGATTTTCAAATGCGATTGCCCTGTCAAGACTCGGTAAAATTGAGCCATGACAGCTTCCGCTCGGGATCGCGCCCGCAAGATCAAGATCATTCTTTTCGACGTCGATGGAGTGCTGACCGACGGCGGCATCTGGCTGATTCCCGTGCCGGTGAGCGAAGGCGGCGCGACGACCTCGAAGATGGTTGAAGCCAAGGGCTACAACGCGCACGACGGCACCGCGATTTCACTGGCCCGGCTGGGCGGAATGAAGTGCGGCATCATCACCAAGCGCATCTCCGAGACCGTTCAAATGCGGGCGCGCGACCTCAAGCTCGAGTTTGTCTATCTCGGTCAGGCATTCAAGATGAAGCCGGTCCGCGAGATCATGGAGAAGGAAGGTGTAACACTCGATGAGATTGCGTATGTGGGCGATGACGTCATCGATCTTCCCGTGATGCGCAATTGCGGGTTTGCGGTTGCGGTTGGCGACGCCCGCGAGCAGGTGAAGGCCGAGGCGCATTACGTCACGCCCAACAACGGCGGCCACGGCGCGGCGCGCGATGCGGTCGAATTTATTCTCGAAGCCAAGGGCCTGCTCGACCAGTGCATCGCAGCCTACATCGACGAAGACAATCCGATCTCGCCGTCGATGGATATCGGGAAGGGGAGCGTTTAGCCGTCCGATCAGTGTGAATGAGATGAGCGACGAATCGTATCGAAGCCCGCTTCGCGGGCGATAGACGTTAGCCCCAGGCGCGAGCCTGGGGTGCGAAGGGTGGGCGATGAATCGCCGCCCCCGGGAGGGGGAGTAAGCATGGCGCACACATACACAGATCTGCTCACGCACGTGGTCTTTTCCACATCAGAACGCGTGCCGTTTTTGTCGGATGCCATCCGGCCCGACGTTCATGCCTATCTTGGCGGCATCCTGCGCGAGCTGCACGCAACCCCGATCGCCATCGGCGGAGTCGCCGACCACGTCCACATTTTGACGTGCATCCCGGCGGAACTGTCGGTTTCCGACTGCATGCGCGTTGTGAAAACCAATTCGTCCCGCTGGTTGAAACAGAAATGGCCTGACAAGCGACCTTTCGCCTGGCAACAAGGATACGGAGCCTTCAGCGTGAGCGAGTCAAAGCGCGCCGCGGTGATTCAGTATATCCAGCGCCAGGAACATCATCACCAGCGCCGCTCTTTTCGAGATGAGTTTCTTGCCCTGTTGAAGAACCACGGGGTAGCGTTCGAGGAGCAGTTTCTCTGGCGTTGATTCTCTTTCGCCCGCTTCGCGGGCTTCTGTCAATGATTGGCGTCCGCATCCCCAGGCTGGCGCCTGGGGCTACCATCTTTCGCCCGCTTCGCGGGCTTCTGCCATCGATTGGCGCCGGAATCCCCAGGCTGGCGCCTGGGGCTACCGTATTTCGCCCGCTTTGCGGGCTTCTGTCATCGATTGGCGCCGGAATCCCCAGGCTTGCGCCTGTGGCTACCGTATTTCGCCGGCTTCGCGGGCTTCTGTCAATGATTGGCGTCTGCATCCCCAGGCTGGCGCCTGGGGCTACCGTATTTCGCCGGCTTCGCGGGCTTCTGTCAATGATTGGCGTCCGCATCCCCAGGCCTGCGCCTGGGGCTACCATCTTCCGCCCGCTTCGCGGGCTTCTGCCATCGATTGGCGCCGGAATCCCCAGGCTGGCGCCTGGGGATTCCGTATTTCGCCCGCTTCGCGGGCTTCTGTCAATGATTGGCGTCCGCATCCCCAGGCTGGCGCCTGGGGCTACCGTATTTCGCCCGCTTCGCGGGCTTCTGTCAATGATTGGCGTCTGCGTCCCCAGGCTGGCGCCTGGGGCTACCGTATTTCGCCGGCTTCGCGGGCTTCTGTCAATGATTGGCGTCCGCATCCCCAGGCTGGCGCCTGGGGCTACCATATTCCGCCGGCTTAGCGGGCTTCTGCCAATGATTGGCGCCGGAATCCCCAGGCTGGCGCCTGGGGCTACCGTATTTCGCCCGCTTTGCGGGCTTCTGTCAATGATTGGCGTCCGCATCCCCAGGCTGGCGCCTGGGGCGACCATATTTCGCCCGCTTCGCGGGCTTCTGTCAATGATTGGCGTCTGCATCCCCAGGCTGGTGCCTGGGGCTACCGTATTTCGCCGGCTTCGCGGGCTTCTGTCAATGATTGGCGTCCGCATCCCCAGGCCTGCGCCTGGGGCTACCATCTTCCGCCCGCTTCGCGGGCTTCTGCCATCGATTGGCGCCGGAATCCCCAGGCTGGCGCCTGGGGCTACCATCTTTCGCCCGCTTCGCGGGCTTCTGCCAATGATTGGCGTCCGCATCCCCAGGCTGGTGCCTGGGGCTACCATCTTCCGCCCGCTTCGCGGGCTTCTGTCATCGATTGGCGCCGGTAGCCCCAGGCTGGCGCCTGGGGCTACCATCTTTCGCCGGCTTCGCGGGCTTCTGCCAATGATTGGCGTCCGCATCCCCAGGCTGGCGCCTGGGGCTACCGCATTTCGCCGGCTTCGCGGTCTTCTGTCAATGATTGGCGCCGGAATCCCCAGGCTGGCGCCTGGGGATTCCGTATTTCGCCCGCTTCGCGGGCTGGGCTACCTGGGATCGATAGACTTCCTGGGTTGCGTTCTCCCGGGTTGCGGGGCCAGGGCAACCGTGTCTCGCCCGCTCTACCGGCCGGTCGACGCCAGAGGAGCTGGGCTTTGCGGTAAGCAGGGCGCTTCCCTCAAAATCAGGATAGGAGATCGCGTTCTGAGGGACTCACTATGTCCAATTCTTATTCGAAAAAGGCAGTCGTCCTGTTGAGCGGAGGCCTCGACTCGGCCACCGTGCTGGCAATTGCCAGCAGTGAAGGCTACGAGCCCTATGCGCTCTCCTTCGCTTACGGCCAGCGGCATGTGTGGGAGCTCGAGGCGGCTAAGCAGGTTGCGGCCGCCTTGGGCGCATCCGAGCACCGCATCGCGCACATCGATCTGCGCGTCTTCGGCGGCTCCGCGCTCACCGCCCAGATCGATGTGCCCAAAGGACGCCAGCCGGCCCAGATGGCCGAGGGGATTCCGATCACCTACGTCCCGGCGCGCAATACGATCTTTCTTTCTTTTGCGCTGGCCTGGGCCGAAGTGCTGGGGTCCAGCGACGTGTTCATCGGCGTCAACGCGCTCGATTACTCCGGCTACCCCGATTGCCGGCCGGAGTTCATCGAGGCTTTCGAGAGAATGGCAAACCTGGCCACCAGGGCGGGCGTAGAGGGCCGTCAGCGGCTCAAGATCCACACCCCGCTGATCGCGCTGACCAAGGCGCAGATTATTGCCAGGGGGTTGGGGCTAGGCGTCGATTTCGGCCTGACCAGCAGTTGCTACGATCCGGGCCCTAAAGGCGAACCTTGCGGCGAGTGCGACTCGTGCCTCCTGCGGCAGAAAGGGTTTCGCGAGAATGGCGTCAAAGACCCTTTGATCGGATAGCCGTCAACTGTCTGCTGTCAACTGTCCACTGGAAGCTGTTTTATGACCTACGCGGTAAAAGAGATTTTCCTGACGTTGCAGGGCGAGGGCGCGCAGACCGGTCGCACGGCGGTGTTCCTGCGCTTTGCCGGATGCAATCTCTGGTCGGGGCGCGAAGAGGATCGGGCTTCGGCGACCTGCCAATTTTGCGATACCGATTTCAAGGATGTGAATGGCCCCGGGGGCGGCAGGTTTGCCTCGGCCGATGCGCTTGCCGGCGCGGTTGCGCACGCCTGGCGGGCCGATGAAGCTGCCGCGCGCAAGTTTGTTGTGTGCACCGGCGGCGAGCCCCTGCTGCAACTGGATGAGCACCTGATCGAAGCGCTGCACAGTCGCGGCTTCGAGATCGCCGTCGAAACCAATGGAACCATTTCCGCCCCGGCGGGCCTCGATTGGATCTGCGTCAGCCCCAAGGCCGGGACCGTTCTGTCGCAGCAAAGCGGAGATGAATTGAAGCTGGTCTATCCGCAGCCAGGCGCTCAGCCGGATAGCTATTCCGGCCTCGACTTCCGGCATTTTTTCCTCCAGCCGATGGACGGTCCGAGCCGCGAGTCGAATACGGCTCTGGCGGTCGCCTACTGCCTCCATCATCCGCAGTGGCGGGTGAGTCTGCAGACCCACAAACTGCTGGGAATTCCGTAAATGCCAGGGACTGGACGACAGGGGGCAAGTCCGCCGTGACAGGGAACACTTTCGTCTCCAGCGGTGTCTAAGACAATAGGGCGCACGGGATGCAAGGCGCTTTTGCCGGGGCTTCGCCTTCCGCGCGCCCTTTGACAGCTGGAATTCTTAGGGTTTTTGGCCGTTTGGGTGGGCCGGAGAGAGACATTGGCGCCAAAAAGGTGCAAACAATGTCTGAACTGCGGTAAGGTGGGAACACGAATTGCAGGTGGACCTCACCATGGGTAATGTAGCCAGCGCGCTGACGATCCAATCTGAAGAGGCGGCCCTGATCGACGAGCTTCGAGCCGGCTCCGAGGAGGCATTTGCGTGGTTGATCGCGCGCTACCATCAGCCGATTTATTCCCTCTTGGCGCGCACCGTTCAGGATCGCGCCGACGCTGCCGACATGACCCAGGAAGTGTTCGTCAAGATCTTTCGCGGGGTGGGCAGTTTCCATGGGGAATCCTCGCTGCGTACCTGGATTTACCGGATCGCGCTGCGTGAGGCTTCCAACCGGCGTCGCTGGTGGATGCGCCACAAGCAGCAGGAGGTCCCCATCGAGCAGGAGGTGATCGACGGGGGATCGTCCCCGCCGGTGCGGTTAAAGGAGATGCTGATCGATCCGGGCGAGTCGCCCTTCGACGCCCTGGTTCACGCGGAGAACAAGACCCTTGTGGAATGGGCGTTGAGCCAGGTGCCGGAACCCTTCCGGACCACGCTGGTCTTGAGAGACATTGAAGGATTCGTCTACGAAGAAGTAGCGGAGATGCAGGGCGTGAATCTGGGCACGGTGAAGTCAAGGCTGGTCCGGGGCCGAGCCTGCCTCAAGGCAGTGCTGACCGGCGAAAAAGAAAGCAAGCGGGGAACGGCGATGACCAGCTTCGAACTTCCCGCAAGAGAGGAGGCGCGATGAGCAACTGTAGCGAAACACAGGCCGGGTTTACGGAATATCTTGACGGCCGGCTGAGCGGTCATCAGATGCAGTTGATCGGCGCCCATATGAAGGATTGCCAGCGGTGCGCGCGGGAGTGGGAGTTGCTGCGCCGGACGCAAAGTTCGCTTTCAACGCTGGGCCCGGTCAAGGAGCCGAAGGACCTGCTGCTTCGCATTCGCGTAGCCGTGAGCCAGGAGCGTGCGCGGAGCCGCCGTAATCCCCTTCAAGGCCTGGTGCTGGCTTGGCAGAACACGGTGGGGCCGTTTCTGCTCCAGGCGTCCGCCGGTTTTGCCAGCGCGGTGCTGCTGCTGGGCACGGTGATCGTCTCGGTGAGCATGTTCACGCAGCCGGAGCAGGCGCAGGCCACCAAGGACGAACCGCTCGGGAAGGCCACCGCCCCGCGGCTTCTGTATCTCTCCAGCGGCGCGGACAGCGACGATATCGGGGCGGTTGCGGGGCCAGTCGTAGTCGAGGCCTACGTCAACGCGCAAGGCCAGGTGTACGACTATCGAATCGTCTCGGGTCCAACCGACCCGGCCACCCGTTCGGAAGTCGAGAACCTGCTTCTCTACAGCGTGTTTGAGCCGGCCAAATTCTTCGGGCAGCCGGTCCGCGGGCTGGCGGTGTTTTCCTTCTCCGGAGTATCCGTGCGCGGCTGAGGCGAGAACCGGGGCGCTGGCTCCTCCCGGCCTGGGGCAAGGCTTCGGCAATTCGATGCGAACCTGGGATGCCCGCAAAACGCGCTTCAGAGGCCCGCAAAACGCGCTTCAGTAGATGCGAAGCGCCGGAAGTTCTTTGAGGCCAAAGGGGTCGGTGGGGCCGGTGCGGGACGGGCCTGATTGCAGGGAGCAGCGGCTGCGCGCCTCAAGACCGGTCGCGTAGGAGCGCGTCACGTGCAGCCGGTCCATGATGACGTAGCGCACGCGCAGTCCGTCGATGCTCGATGGCAGTTGGGCCGGAATCTGGCGGCGGTCAACATAGATCACCAGCGCGGCTTCTTTGGGATTGTCGAGGCTCTGGCCCACTCCAGCGCCGAAGAAGGCGCCATTCTGCTTCATCAGGCTACGGGCGAACTGCTGCTTGATGGCGACGGCCTGGCTGAGGACCGCGGGCGCAAGCGGCGCGATCGGTCCGGCTTGCTGCGGCGTCGTTGGGCCGTTGCCCTGCGCCAAGGCTTCGGCGGTAGTGGGAATGACGATCGTGCGCACACCGTTGACCAAATCGGGAACGGCGGCGGTGTTCCCCGGGCCAACGTAGAAAATGACAGCGCCTTCGCCGGCGCGGTCGCTGCTCTTGCCGGCGGCGACGTCCAGGATGCCGGCCGAGGCATTGATGAGGGTGCGCGCGGCCGGCAGCGCGTCCTGTACGCGGGCTGACTCCGCTGGCGTGAGCGTACGGGCCTGGGCTGCGCTGGCCGTGGCATCGCCGTAGTTCAGGCAACTGACAGGGTGGTCGGTCGTGCCGACGAAGGTGTAACTGGTCCCGTTGCCCACCTGGGAACTGAGCTCGCCGAGCACGTCGGCGACAGGGTTGGCGATGCCCTGGCCCACATTGTTGGCGTCTTCGCCCCCTGCGTAGAAAAGGCCGACCGGCTCGGCGTCTGAAGAATCGACGATCAGCGAGCCCGAGTCGCCCGCGTCGCTGAACTGGTTGCCGGTGATGGCGATCTGGTTCATGTAGTTCTTGGTGTAGTAAGGGGTGGTTTCGGCGCAGTTGGAGTAGTAGGAAACCTGGACGTCGAGGTTGACCGCGGAGATGGCGGCGCAGGTCAGTCCGGTGGTTCGTCCGCTTTTGGCCACGCTCATGGCGAGGGTTCCGGTCTCGCCCTTGCCGCCCGTGGAGGACGTGCCCGGAGGCGCCGCGGCGAGCGTCCCGTTGGACTGCCTTGGGCCCAGTTCCAAAATGTTTCCGGCAGCACTCACCGCGCCCGAGTTGACCGCGGCGATCGCGGCGTCCACGTTGGTCGAGGTGGAGTTGAGCTTGACGAAGCCGGTGAGCACCCCCACAGGGGTGGTAGCCGCGCCGGCCTGGCCGTACGGGGTGCAGTTGTCGTCGATGAGGCCCGGCTGCACGATGGTTTCGCCGGCGGCGGCCTGATCGCTGCGGGCCAGGACGTGGTTGCAGCTGAGAATGTACTGGGCGCCGCTCGAGGTGTTCTGGATGAGGGACCCGAGGGTTCCGCCGCAGCAGTCGGTCACCTGATTCTGGGAGTTTTCGTCGTAGTCGTCGTTGTGGCCGCCTGAGCTGCCGAGTGAGATGGGCGTGCTCAGTTGAACCTCGTGGCTGGCTGGATCGCTGTTGACGCCGGCGGTGTTGAGCAGGATTTCGGAAGAGGTTGTGGAGGACGAGTCGCCCACCGTGGCGACTACATAGGTGGCCGCCGTGGACGCGATAGCGGCAGGCGCGGTGTAAGTCACGGTGCAGTAGGTGAAACTCGAGGTGCCGCGCGTGCATTTGGGAGTGCCCAGAGTGCCCTGGCCACCCGATGAGCCCGTCGCCGAGCTGGAAAGCGAGTAGTTGATGCCCGTGGTGCCGCCGGCTTCGGCAATGAAGCCGGTGATGGTCGCGGCGCCGTTTGCTCCGAGGGCCGCATTTTCAGGGGTGAGTGGCTGAAGGAAGCCGGGTGTGACGGTCACGCTTGCCGTCGCCGTGGTGGAGGAATTCGAAGCCAGCGTGGCCTTGACCGTGACCTGGACGCTGTTGGCGGTCAGATAGCTGGGCGGCGTGTACTGGCCGCTGCTGCTGATGGCGCCGGCGCCGGCCACTGCGTCTCCCCCGCTGACCGACCACGTGACGCTGGCCGATCCGCCGCCGGAGAGGCCGGCGGTGAATTGCTCCGTCGTGCCCGACGAGCTGCTCGCGTTGCAGCCGGTGCAGTTGGTGTCGATGGCAGCCGAGCCTGGGGAGATGGAGATGCTTTCATTCTGGTTGGCGGAGACCGATCCGCCGCCGCAGCCGGCCAGGGCTGAAAGCCCCGGAACCGCGATGAACGCAAGAGCGCGGAGGAGCGGGCCCGCTGCCCGGAAAGCCCTTGCGAAGTCCCTCGGATGGCTTGCCGTGTGCTCCGGATTCTGGCTGGCCTCAATCAATGTGCTCCCAATGCCTTGCTGCAATGTTAATTGACGATTGTGTACAGCGTATGGTGTGAGCCGAGTCTTGAAAGGCCACGACTTCACATCATGGTCAAAATCTCGGTCGGATCACGAGTCGGAAAAATCTTGTGACAAAGGGGCGGCTTTACAGGTTACGGATAAACTCCTTTTGGCCGCTGTTTCGAAAGGGCACGACTTCAAAGGCTGCGGAGAAACTCATGAAACAGGCGATTTTTCCAGGCTCTGGAACAGGGCACGACCTCAGTCGTGCCGATAAAGCCAGCTAAATCAACGCCGGGCTTCAGCCCCTGCAAAAGTCAACCCGGCAAGAACCTCAAACCTCCACTTTTTCCGCAGCCTGTTCATTCGTGCCACATAAGTTCAATAAAATCAATGCAACCTTAGCCGCCGAAGGAGGCATTTCCGGCCCTTCTTGCCTCATCTCGGCCCTCTTCCGCAGCCCGTTTCGCCACTGTGCGATGGTGTTCCGGCATCTTCGATCGTTACCAGCGCAGTGAAGGGAACGTCCCGCGATCTTCCGTCCCTGGTCTTTTACCTCCTCGTGACCCTCGCGGATCTGCCCGGAGGGCGGACTCATGCCTCTTTCAAAAGGATTCAACTCGATTCGTGATTTTAGACCGTGGGCGGACAAAGAGGAGTTGTCCGGGAGCAAAGTGGGTTGTTTCGCGGCTCGTCCGCGTCCGTTTCGGGAATCAGAAAAAAGATGGGCTTCGGACCTTGCGGGGCCGCGAGGAATGGCTGATTGAAGCGTAAGATTTCTTTGCTCCCCCCAATCGAGAAGCATCAAATTACGGTCGCGCAGGCCCGGAGGCGCCGGGCTAGACTGGGAGCAGGAGCGGGTTATGGATTATGTGAACTTCGGACACACAGGGCTCAAGGTCTCGCGGATCTGCCTGGGATGCATGACCTATGGATCTCCGGCTCAGGGTCCGCTGCTTCCCGGCCGGCAGCCGTGGGCGCTGAGCGAAGAGGAAAGCAAGCCTTTCTTCAAGCAGGCCCTGGATCTGGGCATCAACTTCTTCGACACAGCCAACGTATATTCAGGCGGGGACAGCGAGGTGGTCCTCGGCAATTTCCTGAAGGCAAATACCAGGCGCGAGACCATCGTGCTGGCCACCAAGGTAAACGGCCCGATGAGCGGCGACATCAACGGGCATGGGCTCTCGCGGAAGGCAATTCTGCACGAGTTGGACCAGAGCCTGAAGCGGTTGCAGACCGACTATGTGGACCTCTACCAGATTCATCGCTGGGATTACGAGACGCCGATTGAAGAGACGCTGGAGGCGCTGCACGATGCGGTGAAGGCCGGCAAGACGCGATACATCGGCGCCTCATCGATGTATGCCTGGCAATTTGCCAAGGCGCTTTACCTGGCGCAATTGAATGGCTGGACGCGCTTTGTCTCCATGCAGAACCATCTGAACCTGATCTATCGCGAAGAAGAGCGGGAGATGATCGGGCTGTGCCTGGAGGAAGGAATTGCCGTGATTCCATGGTCCCCTCTGGCCCGTGGACGGCTGACGCGTCCCTGGGCTGCGCAGGCGACCCGGCGCTCGGAGACAGATGCTTTTGGCAACAAGATGTACTCGGCAACCGAGGAGGCTGACAGAAAGGTCGTCGACCGGCTGGGCGCGATCGCCGAAGGGCGCGGAATTCCCCGGGCGCAGGTGGCGCTGGCGTGGCTGCTCGGCAAACCCGGCGTGACGGCTCCCATTGTGGGCGCCACCAAGGCGCATCACCTGGAAGACGCCGTGGCCGCGCTCGAGGTAAAGCTGACGGCCGAAGAAGTAACCTCGCTTGAGGAGCCTTACGTCCCCCACGCAGTCCTCGGATTCAGCTAAACTGGTGAGCCGCACATCGCATCATTCGGTGCGAAATCCGGACAGACGCGGTTTCCAATGGAATCAATGATTTGCAACCTCGGTACAAAGCAGCGCCTCTTGAGGGCACGTCTTTACCCGGGCCAGGCAGCGGCGTACTGAAGACCCGGGGATTTTTGACGCAAAACGTGGCCGGAATGAGCGGAATTCCTCCCGATACTTTCCCCTGAAAGACATCTTTGAGGGTCTTAAAGGTCTGAAATGCGGATCAACGCCGGCGGTAAAAGGGCAGCACGATCAGCGCGGCAGCGGCGACGGCGGCAATGAGCGCGAAGGCGACCAGGCTCCAGAGGAGAATAAGGCTGGGCCCTTTCGATGGCGGATCGTCGGGCGGAAGAATCTCCGCTGTGGGAGACTGGCTGGGGCGCGGCGGCATGGGGCTGAGTTCACTCATATTTCAGGGCGTCGACGGGGTCCATCTGGGCGGCGCGGGTGGCCGGCACGGTGCCGAAGATGACGCCGACCAGCACGGCGGAAGTCAGGGCGATGACCACCGACAGCCATGAAAAAGGAAGCTTGTAGTCGGTGAAGAAGCGAACCGAAAGCGGCAGGGAGAGGCCGATGAGCGTACCCACGGCTCCGCCGGTGAGCGAGATGATGATGGCTTCGGTGAGGAACTGGAGCTTGATCTCGCGTGAGGTTGCGCCGAGGGCCTTGCGGATGCCGATCTCGCGAATGCGGGCGCGGACGTTGGCCAGCATGATGTTCATGATGCCGACGCCTCCCACGGCCAGGGTGACGGCGGCCACCAGCACCAGCACGGCGGTGAGGGCATTGGCGATCTCCTCGGCGATGGTCAGCATCTCCTTGAGGGTCTGGGTGCGGTAGACCGAGTTGGGGCGATGGCGCGATTGGACGATGCGCAGAATTTCTTTCGCCGCGTCCGGAACCTCGTCCATGCCGCGCATGGAAAAGTAGATCTGATGGACATTTTCACTGCCCGTGAAGTAACGGGCGACGGATAAAGGGATGAGGACGGTCTGGTCGGCGATCTCCGATTGGCCGAAGTCGTCGACGGCTTCCTTGAAGACCCCGATGATGGTGAAGGGGATGCCCTGGATCTCGAAGACCTTTCCCACCGCCTCATCGTCGCTGCCGTAGCGCTCGCGAGAGAAAAGCTGCGTGACCACCGCGCAGTGCAGATGGGCCTGGTCGTCGGTGTCGTCGATGAACCGGCCGTCGGTCACGACGAGATTGCGGATGTTCTGGTATTGCGGGCTGACGCCGAGCACGAGCGTATCTCTAACCACCCCGCCGCCGAAGCTGATGGGCGTGTGCATGCTGAGCACCGGCGAGGAGTACATGACCCCGGGTAGCTGCTCGTCCACTGCCTTCTCGTCGTCGCGGGTGAGGTAGTCGTTGTAGAGGACGCGTTCGGAAGCGGTGGTGCCCCCCCCGGCGTACTCGAGCTCGATCGAGTTGGTTTCGATCTTCTGCAATTCCTGCAGTATGTAGCGCTTGCCGGTCATCCCGATGGTTACGACGAGGATGACCGAGGCGGTGCCGATGACCATGCCCAGGGCGGTCAGCGCGAAACGCATCTTGCTGGCCCTAAAGCTGTCCACGGCGAGCTTCAAAATTTCGCTCAGCATCATGGTCCGCCGCGCGCTGAGCAGGGTTTGCTCGAAGGCGCGATGGCGCGCCTGTTCGGATGGCGTGCGCTGAGGGGCCTGTTCGGTGGTCGGGTTCATGACGTCCTTAGTTCAAGATGCCTGGTCGGGCCCGATAGCTTCCTGAATCCGGGCGGAAAGCTTCTGAAAACCGTGGGATACCGCAGCGGACAGCGCTCTTGGCTCCTTAGACAGATTACGCGTCCTGGAACCGAAGGCGGAAATGGGGCGGAATTCGGAAATGATGCAGGCGGCGGAAACCAGGCCGTCAGCATGCCGGCGGCGGGTTGAGGCCGCGCCACAGGGCGGCCAGGGATTCGATGGGTAACGCCTCGGCGCGGGCGCGGCGATCGATATCGGCAGTGGACATTGCCGCGGAGGATCGCGCGGGCTCGAAGCCGGCGGCGCGCAGGTTGTTGGCCAGCGTCTTGCGCTTTTGATGGAAGACACGGCGGAGGAATTTGGGGAACGCGATCTCGTCCACCCCGAGATCGGCGAAGCGCGGGGCCAAACGCCAGCGGAAGACAGTGGAATGGACTTCGGGAGGCGGGGAAAAGGCGGAGGGCGGCAGGGTGAAGAGCTGCTGCGCCGGTCCGTACATCTGCGCGGTCACGGACAGCAGGCCGTAGTCGCGTGAGCCGGGCTCCGCGGTGACGCGGTCAGCCACCTCGCGCTGCACCATGAGGACCGCGCGGTCGATGGATGCGTGGGCGGCGGCCAGCTTAAGCAGAATCTGCGAGGTGATGTAGTAGGGCAGGTTGCCGGCCACGAGCAGCGGTGCACCTGCCTGGACCGCGGCGGCCTGGAAGTCGAATTGGAGAATGTCGCGCTCGATGACCGTCACCCGGCCGGTCGGAAATTGTTCGCGAAGGGCCGATGCGTAGGCGGAGTCGAGTTCGACGGCGATGACGTGGGCGGCGCGTGCGGCCAGAGCAGCGGTGATGGCTCCCTGGCCCGCGCCGATTTCGACCGCGGTGCGCCCGGTAAGGTCCCCGAGGGACGTTGCGATACGTTCGGCGGCCTGAGGATCGTTTAGAAGGTGTTGACCGAGCTTCGGCTTCGACGGCATTGATCCTCCGATGGTAGATGGTTTGGTCGATTTGATCATTGAAAACCACCGGGTTAAAATACTTTTCCGATATCTGCAAGAGGTGCATATGATTGCCAGAGTCTGGCATGGTTACACGAAGCCTGAAGACGCAGACGCCTACGAGGCGATGCTGAAACCGGAGCTTCTGCCCGGCATCGGCAGAGTCAAGGGGTACCAAAGCAGCTATCTGCTTCGACGGGAGAATGGTGATGAAGTCGAATTCATCACCATCATGCTCTGGGACTCGATCGAAGCGATTCGAGCCTTCGCGGGTCAGGACTACGAGTCTTCCATGGTGCCTGAGGAGCGCCGCAAGTACCTATCCCGGCATGATGTGAAAGCGGCACATTACCAGGTCGAATCTACCCATAAAGCGAGTCAAAGCGGAGTGACGACTTGCTCTGACCCCGATTTACTCTGAATTCGGCGCCGAGCGTGGCGCCGAATTGCATCGGTCCCGGCTTTTTGTTAGCATTGCAGCAGAGATGGTGAGCGTTTCCCCAACCCGCCTGTGTTGTTGCCTGTCGAAGACTTTCGACGGGTGTATGCGCTAGTCTCTGATCCCCAGCACAATCGATCAACGGATTATGAAGACGCACCCGATAAGCTGAATGCCGGGTTTGTCTTCTTTTGTGTCTCCGGCCCTCAGATCAAACTCCTGAAGTTCCGAGGTCCCGATGCCGGTTGGCGAATTTGAAAGTTCAATTTCTTCTGCTCCCATGAGTTCTTCTCCTGCTCCGACCGAGCCGCGGCACAGCCCCCGGCTGAGCCATTTGCGGCTGCTCGAAGCGGAGAGCATCCACATCCTGCGCGAGGTGGCTTCGGAGTTTGAGCGGCCGGTGATGCTTTACTCCATCGGCAAGGACTCCTCCGTCATGCTCCGCCTGGCACAGAAGGCGTTTTATCCGGCGCCGATTCCGTTTCCTTTGCTGCACATCGATACGGGATTCAAGTTCAAGGAGATGATCGCGTTTCGCGATGAGATGGCGCGGTCGATCGGAGCGGAGCTGCTGGTGTGGCGCAACGAGCCGGCCATTGCAGCGGGTACGAACCCCATTGTGCTCGACACCAAGCGCTGCTGCGGGTTGCTGAAGACGCAGGCGCTGCTCGACGCGCTCAGGCACTGGAACTTCGACGCGGCCTTCGGCGGAGCGCGGCGAGATGAGGAGAAGTCGCGCGCCAAAGAGCGCATTTACTCATTTCGCGATGGGGCCGGGCAGTGGGATCCGAAGAACCAGCGGCCCGAGTTGTGGAACCTGTACAACGCGCGCGTTCATCCGGGCGAGAGCATCCGGGTATTTCCGCTCTCAAACTGGACGGAGATGGACGTGTGGCAGTACATCCACGAGGAGAAGATCCCGGTCGTCGATCTTTACTTTGCCAAAGAGCGACCGATGTATGTGCGCGGCGATGCGCTGCTGCCGATTGAGCAGGCATTTGTGGCGCGCAAGGGAGAGCAGCCCCAGATGGTGAAGTCGCGATTGCGCTCGCTGGGATGCAGCCCGTGCACGGGTGCGATCCGATCGGATGCGACCACGATTCCCGGGATTATTGCGGAACTGATTTCGTTCCGCTCTTCAGAGCGGGCCAACCGCGCCATCGATCACGATCAGGAAGGGTCGATGGAGATCAAGAAGCGCGAGGGATATTTCTGAAGTTCAGGGACCGATACTCAGGGACTGAAGAATCGTAAGGATAGGCGGACGGACTTGGGAGTTTCTTTGGAGTTGGAGAATGCGGGATTCGATGTCGCCGGTTTTCTCGCCGCGGAGCGGGAGAAGGACCTGCTGCGTTTTTCGACGGCCGGCAGCGTGGATGACGGCAAATCGACGCTGATAGGAAGGCTGCTCTACGACACGCAATCGGTATATGAAGACCAGGTGCGGTCGATTGAGGGCAAGGGAACGACGGCGCCGGGTCAGATCGATTTCGCGCTGCTGACCGATGGACTGCGCGCCGAGCGCGAGCAGGGCATTACGATCGATGTGGCCTACCGGTATTTTTCAACGGCGCGGCGGAAGTTCATTATTGCGGATACGCCGGGGCACGAGCAGTACACGCGCAACATGGCGACCGGCGCCTCGACAGCGGACGCCGCGATTGTGCTCATCGACGCCAGCAAGGGAGTGCTGATCCAGTCGCGGCGCCATGCTTACATTGCGTCGCTCCTGCGGGTGCGGCACGTGATTGTCGCGGTCAACAAGATGGACCTGATCGGCTACGACGAGAGCGCATTCCGCGCTATTGAAGATGACTTCAGCGTGGTGCTCGATCAGATTGCGGCGGACACGGGCACGCCGGTGGAACGAGTGTTTGTGCCGGTGAGTGCGCTCAAGGGCGACAACATTGTGCGTGGCGCGGCGGATGTGTCCGGAGCCATGCCCTGGTACCAGGGGCCGTCGCTCCTTGAGCTGCTTGAACAACTGCCGCCATCGCACGATACGCGGGCGGCGGCGTTCCGCTTTCCGGTTCAGAGGGTCTTAAGGCCCGATCAAACCTTTCGCGGTTTCGCGGGGCAGATCGCGTCGGGCACGGTGCGGCCGGGAGACAAAGTCGTTGCGCTTCCATCGGGCCGCAGCGCCCATGTAGAGCGCATCGTGAGCTGGGATGGCGACATGGACGAGGCGCAGGCACCGCTCTCGGTCACGCTGGTTCTCGATCGCGAACTCGACATCAGCCGCGGCGATCTGATTGTGTCGGCGGAGTCGCAGGCCACGGTGGCGCGCAGCGCCAAGGCCGCCGTGGTGTGGATGGATCAGCGGCCGCTCGACCTGAGCCGGCGCTATCTCCTGAAGCATACCAGCCAGACAGTGCCGGTTTTTTTGACTTCGATTGAACATCGCACTGACCTGGCCACGCTGGCGCATGAGCCTGCCGAGACGCTGCACATGAACGATATCGGCGCGGTGAGCCTGAATCTGCTGCGGCCCATCGCGCTCGATCTTTATAGCGAGCATCGCGGGACGGGCGCCTTCATCCTCATCGATCCGGAGTCGAATGCGACGGCGGCGGCGGGAATGGTGACCTCGGCGTCGGCCTATGTGACCGACGGCGACGGCGACGAAGCGGGCGCCTGGGGCGCGGTAACCGCGGGCGAGCGCGAGGCGCGGTGGGGGCATCGCGGTGGGGTGCTCGAACTTACCGGCCCGAAGGAACTGATTGACGCCGTCGAGCGCTCGCTGTTTGCGGTGGGCGCGGTCACCAGCCGTATCGAGGCTCCGTTCGTGGCCAACCCCGCGCTGCTTGAGACGGTGACCGGCCTCGTGGCGCGCTCGGGGCTGCTGGCGCTGGTGGTGCGGGTGGATAAGGGCGCGGCGCTCACGGCGCGTGCCGAGGGTGAACAGGTCACGGTGGACGCGGCCGAATCGATGCAGGTGGTGGCCGCAGTGCACCAGCTGCTGGATCGCGCCGGAATCTTTGTTTCTTCAGAGAAGGCAGGTTTGTGATGAGCACAGTCGAGATTGCCGCCGAGGTGAATACCAAGCTGGCTGCGGTTCGCGAGACGCTGGAGCGCGAGGTGAACGGACAAGGGGCCCCCGCGGACAGCTCTTCGTCCGCGGGGCGTAGAGGTGACGTGTGCCTGACTTGCAGCTTCCAGGCCGAGGACGTGCTGCTGGCCAAGCTGGCCATTGCCATTCATCCAGCCATTCCAATTTTGTTTTTGGACACTGGTTACCACTTCAAGGAGACGTACGAGTATCGCGATCGGATAGCGAAAGAGTGGGAATTGAACCTGATCAACCTGCTTCCGGAGAAGACCGTAGCCGAGCAGGAGGCCGAGTTTGGGCTGCTATATCAGTCGGCGCCCGATCGCTGTTGCGGATTGCGCAAGGTGGAACCGCTGTTCAAGGCGGTGGCGGAGTATCGCGTGTGGCTGACCGGGCTCCGGCGCGAGCAGGCGAAAAGCCGCGCGGCGCTTGAAGAGCGGGCCATGTTTACGCTCCCTGGCGGCAAACAGGTGCTGAAGCTTGCGCCCCTGGCGGAGTGGACCACGCGCGACGTCTGGTACGCATGCGAAGAGCTGGGAATACCGCTTCTGCCTCTCTATGAGCGCGGATATTCATCGATCGGGTGCGAGCCCTGCACTTCGCTGCCGACCGATCCCAACGATCCGCGCTCGGGCCGCTGGGCCGGGCGCAAGGTGGAGTGCGGAATCCATATCGAGGCTGCCAGCGGCAGTGGGACCGGCGTCTCCTGGCGCGTTGATGGCGCCGCCGAAACGCCGGCCCCACCGCAGGTGGCCGCAAGGGGCTGAGGAAAGGATTGTATGCAATACCTGATTGGATTTGTGATCGCGCTGTTCATCGCGCTGACCGGGGTAGGCGCTGGGACGGTTACGGTGCCGGTGCTGATCCTGTTTCTTGGGGTGCCGTCGGGCCAGGCGGTGGGCATCGGGCTGCTGTTTGCCACCGCCGTGAAGCTCATTCTTGTCCCGGCACAGATTGCGCGCAAGAATGTCGCATGGCGGACGCTGGGGTTTATGCTGCTGGGCGGCCTGCCGGGCGTGGTTCTAGGCTCGCTGTTTCTCAAACACCTGGTCACCGCGGGCTCGCAAAACTTGTTGAATGCTATATTGGGCACGATCCTGATCCTGACTGCGGGCTATCAACTTCTATTTTCGTTTCGGCCGCTGCGCGAGAATCCTCAGCCGCCGGACAAAACCCGCCTTCTGCCCTGGCTGATGTTTCCGGTAGGCGCCGAGGTAGGGTTCTCATCTGCCGGCGCCGGCGCCCTGGGCAGTGCGGCGCTGCTCAGCCTGACATTGCTGGAACCGGCCCGGGTGGTGGGAACAGATATCGCGTTTGGATTTGTGATCTCCCTGGTGGGAAGCGGGCTGCACCTGGGAAGTCTGGGCTCAAGCGGACCGTTACTGATGCATCTGATTGAAGGCGGCGTGGCAGGATCAATCACCGGCACGCTGCTGAGTACACATATTCCGCGCAGGCCGCTGAAGCTGGCGCTTTGGGTCTGGCTGCTTTTTCTCGGCGGACAGTTCCTGTTCAACAGCTATCACGTTTGGGCTGCTACGCGGTGAGAGCGGCGAATCAAAAGATACCGTCGTTGTATCAGGCCCCGTCCTCGAAGACTCTCGGAACGTCAACGCCAAGGGCGGTGGCCAGGTCGTGTTGGTGTTCCTGTTCCTGAGCGAGAATTTTGCGGAGTTGCTCAGAGAGTGCATAGTGTCCAATTGCCTCCGCCTGTTTAACGCGCTGGCGATAGTTCTTGATGGTCTCGGTTTCGTTGTCAAGGTCAAATCCGATCATCTCTTCCGCTTTATCTGAGAGCTTAACTAGCTTTGGGGTGGCAGTTGGCTTGCCGCCGAGATAGTCAATCTGGTCTGCAATGATCATTGCATGCTGCAGTTCCTGGGAGGCGTGCAGCTTTAATTCGTCTGCAATTTTCATCCATTGTGCCCCGGTAAGCACATTGCTGTACACCGTATAGGCGATAATGGCCTGATATTCGCGGGCCAAATCTTCGTTGAGTGCATCGATAAGCTCTTTTATCTGGGCATCTTTTGAACGTTCGGGCTGATTCTGTTTCTCGTCGTTCTTGGTTGTCGTCGCCATCATGTCTCACTTTCCTTTCCTTGGTAGTTGGAACAGCTTGGAGTGGAGCTGCTAATGGTCGGTTGGATGCATAATCTACCAAGCGGACTTCTCGATCTCATTAAATTGGCCACGGCGCAGCGATAGCGGGGGTAAAGACCTCAGACTCTCGGTTGTAAATCTCTTATTTGGATATTGGTGCGGAAGAGGGGACTTGAACCCCTAAGCCTTTCGGCGCTAGCTCCTAAGGCTAGTGTGTTTGCCATTTCACCACTTCCGCACAAGGCCGCAATCGGAATCGGCCAACCCAAGTTTATCGCAAAAAGTGCGCGGACGAGCGATGCCGGTTTCCGCCGGTTCAAGGCGGGATTCGCGAAACTCCATCCCAAGGATCGAAGTTCCGGAACGTCCTCTACTGAGCTTCATAGACCGACATGGAGTCGGCCGGCTCCTCCAAGTGCACAAAGCTGCCGGTCGCTACGGGCGTGGGCCCGGCGGCGGGGGCTTTGGCGGTGAATGTAGTACAGCCGGCGAGCGCCGTTTCGTCCAGGGGCAAGTCGATGGATTTGGCGGTCGCGGCTTTGTTCACGACGATAAGCATGCGGCTGGCAACGGAGTGGGAATCATTCGCCGACGCGCAGCCCCTCATGTCCAGTGCGCGGACAAACGCGAAAGTATCGCCGTCCGCAAAGAGGTCCTGTTCAAGGCCGGTCTTGAGTGCGCCGTGCGAGGCGCGGAGGGCAAGCATTCCCGACGTCCATTCGAAGACGTCTTCCTGTTGACGAGTTCGGCCTGCGGCGGTGAAGGCCGATTGGCTGTCGCCTGCGAACCCGCCGGGAAAGTCGTGGCGGTTATCGGGATCGGCTCCGCCGGGCATTCCGATCTCGTCACCGGAGTAGATCTGAGGCATCCCGCGCAAGGTCGCCAGCAGGCCCAGAGCCAGCTTGAGGCGCGGCACGGAGTTGCCGGAGTCAGTGAGGAAGCGCGTGGTGTCATGATTGCCGATGAACGATACCAGGCGCTCGGGATGCGGATAAAGCGCGTCCTGGCGCAGCACCGCATCCAGATCGCTCATCGGTTTATCGTGGGCGAGCGTATCGCAAAGCGCGAAGAAGACAGGGAAATCGAAGGGCGTGTCGAGCCCGGTGTCAATGCCGTCGTGGTCCCGGCCACCCGCGAAATACGAAGTGACTTCGGCATCGCGATTGAAGATCTCGCCCACCGTCGTGAGGCGCGGGTAGACGGTGTGGAGCGTCGCGTGGAAGTTGTGCCAGAATGCCCGGCCGACGTAAGGGAACGTGTCGAGGCGAATGCCGTCGAGGCTTGCGGTCTCGACCCACCACAGCGCGTTGTCGACGAGGTATTCGGAAACCAGTGGATTCTCCTGGTTGAGGTCGGGCATTTTGTCGGTGAACCAGCCGTTCGTGATGTTGCGCCAGGCACGCGGCGGGGCGTGCGGATCAATGAGCTGATTGAAGTCGCTCTCAACCGCGAGATGATGCTTGACCGTACCGTGGAACCATTCGGGCGCGGGAGGATCGAGCACCCACGGGTGCAGCACGCTGACATGATTGGGAACCAGATCGATGACCAGCTTCATGCCCCGGGCGTGGAGGGCGGCGGCGAGACGGCGATAGTCGTCGAGTGTGCCGAAGTGCGGGTCGACGGCGTACAGGTCGGTGGCCGCGTAGCCGTGATAGGCCTCGGGCGTTACGCCGTTGGAGGCAACGGGAGTCGTCCAAACGGCGGTGACACCGAGTTGCTTGAGGTAGTCAATGTGCTGCTCGATGCCGGCCAGGTCGCCGCCATGCCATCCACGCGGGGTGTTGCGGTCGTCGGTGGGCGGATTGTTGACCGGAGTACCCTTGGCGAAGCGGTCGGTCATGATGAGGTAAAGCACGTCGGCAGAAGAGAAGCCGCTGTGAGCTTGCGGGCTTTCGGAGCGGCGGGCGAGAACGTAGGCGCTGTGGGCTTCACCGCCGGGGCTGGCGGCAGTGATGGAGATGGTTTGCGGCGCGGCGGATTTTGTGTCCAGCCAGAGAAATGCCCAGTGGCCGTTCCCTGAGATTTGGGTGCGACTGATGGTTGCGCCTTTGGCGGCGAGAGAGAAGTGCGCTCCAGTGAGCTGTTCGCCTCGGACCAGCAGCATAGGACTGGGAAGGCCGATCCACCAGTTGGGAGGATCGATCCTTTCGATCTTTGGCGCCTGCGCCGACGCTGCCGACCCGATGAATATTGTCAGAAATAAGGATGGCCACAATCGCATGGAAATCTCCGAATAAAAGCCTGAATGCGCGGCAATGCAACAATGCAGCGCTAGCGGAGTCAATCGAAAGGACGGATGAAGGCAGGGGTTGAGTTTCCCGTGTCTCGGCTTCGAGAAATGGGGCATCCACTCTGTTTTGCGACTTCCACTTAAGAGAAACGAGTCTCAGGGCGGGCCGGCTCCCGTGGCCCGCTCCTGAGGCTCCACGGACCGAAACCTGTCCGTGGGGCCTTGGAGACACGGGACTGCCGGCGGGAAAGCCGCAGCTAGAAGGTGAAGCGGGCCGCGAGCTGGATTTCGCGGTTGCTGTAGACTTCAGTCCCTTCGATCTGGCCGAAGTTGGAACCGGTCAGGTTGGCGTTGGGATTAGTGAATTCGGCGCTGTTCAGCAGGTTGAATGCATCGCCGTGGAGTTCAAGCGTGTAGTTGTCCGAGATGTGCAGGTTTTTCTGCAGGCTCAGATTGACCTCGCGGTAGCCGGGTCCGAAGACCTGGTTGCGGCCAAGGGTTCCCAGGCGCGTGTAAACGGTGCAGTTGCATGCCGCGGAGTGCACGGTGGGGATATCCCCGGCGAATGCGGAGGTATCGAACCAATGCCCCAGGATGCTCTTTGAATAGGTGAGTGGTTTCACGAGGTCGGGACGGTTGCCGGGGGCATACTGGCCGGTCTCGAGATCGACGGGCGTCCCCGAGTCCACGATGCCGATGACGCTTGACTGCCAGCCTCCGACCAGCCAATCCACGGGCCGCGAGACATTGCCCATGAACTTCTTGCCTCGTCCGATGGGAACCATGTAGAGGATGGAAGAGCTGAAGTTTTCACGCAGATCCTGGCTGGAGTTGCCGTAGCTAGCTAAGGGGTCGTAGTAAAGCGCGGCCGTCTGGCCCTGGAAGGCGCCGGGTGAATCGTCGAGAGTATGGGACCATGCGTAGGAGAAGGTGGTAATCAGGTCTGTGGAGTGATGCTCAGCATGCAACTGCAGGCCGTCGTAGTTTGAGATGCCGTTGTAGTTGTTGTAGTTGATGGAGCCGAGTCCGGGGAAGTTCTGGACGCCCGTTGTGAACTGGTCAATGTTGTAAGGGTAGTAAGTAGAGAGCCTCGAGCCGCGGGTTCCAACATAGGCGATGTTGATGACATTGTTGGCTCCGATTTGCTGCTCGAGCTGCAGATTCCACTCCTGCACCATGCTATTGGGGTTGTGCGTGTTGACTGCGATCATGCTGGTGCCGGCGGGTGGAGACGCGGGGTTAAAGTCAACGTAGCCGCGCGCCGGAAGCGGCGTGACGACCGTCGCGGGGCTGGTATAGCCGGTGCAGTTGTAATTGCCGCCGGCGCTGCTGGTGGTCTGGTTCAACTGGCCGGTGAAGGTGATGCAATAGCCGTTGCTGGCGAGGTAATCGCTGCTGCCGCCGAACGGTGCCTGCTCGCCCAACTGGTTGTTGATGCCGCCGTAATCGAGATAGTAGAACATCCCATAACCGCCGCGGAGAACCGTCTTGCTCTGTCCGGTGAGGTCATAGGCGAAGCCTAAGCGGGGACCGAAGTCGTTATAAGTCTGCGCGATGATGCTGGGCGAGATGCCGTTCTTTCCAGCTTCCATCACCTGGCCGGTCGATACGTTGAAGGCCGACTGCTGGTTGTGGGCTTCGTAGGGGTGGGGAAGAAAGTCCCAGCGCAGGCCCAGGTTGAGAGTGAGCCGGCGGTTGACGCGCCAGTCATCCTGGCCAAAGATGCCGTCTTCCTGGCCTATGTTGGCGAAGTATCCGGCCTGTGAACCGATTTCATACTGATCGACTCCGCCGGCGAGCAGTTCGGAGACCTCATAGCCTGTGAAGTCGACCGTGCCTTCGTCGATCCAGAAGTAGCCCTTGCCCTCTTGCGGGTTGAAGAATGCGACCTGGCGGCGAATGAAGGTGCCGCCGAACTTGAAGGCGTGGTTGCCTTTCTGCCAGCTCAGAGAATCGTTGACCTCGTAGGTGTTTTGCGGCACGGCATAGAGACCGTAGTCGCCCGTGTATTCGAGGTCGCCTTTCCAGCCGCCGATGAGGGCGCCGCCGGTGGTTTCCTGGTTAATATTGGCATTCACAATGCCCAGGTTCTTCGACACGTAGTCACCATACAGCGGCGGCGTATAGCCATAGTTGTCGCGGTTGTAGCCGATGTGGGCTTCGTTGACCATGTAGGCGCTTAAAGTGTGCGTGAACCCGAGGTCGTAGCCGCGCGCGTGGGTTGGATTGATGCCGGTGCCGCCGCCTGCGGGAAGGGCGGCGAACTCCGAGGTCTTTGTATTCACAGAGTTGTCGTAGCTGAAGCGGGCGAAAACGGTGTTGTTGGGCGAGGCGATCCAGTCGACGCGGCCATCGAAGGTGTTGTACTTGTTGGCTTCAGACTGGTTGACCAGATAATTGTTGATGTAGCGGTCGGTGCGCGAAGGGGCAGGGTACGCATTGAGGTAGTTGACCGCGGCCGGGTTGAGTCGGCCGTTGGGAATCACATTGAGCGTCCCGCCGGAACTGAACTGCGCAGGGGGGCCCAAGGACGAACAGGTGGTGGGGTCGTAGATCTGTCCCGCGCTGGTGGAACCCGCGAGGGGATTTGTCGTCCCGGGCTGGTCGCCGGGGTAGCAGCGGGGATATTGCGTCTGGAAACCGCTTCCGCCGGAATTGGCAGCCGCGAGCAACTCGGTGAAGTTGCCTGTGCGCATCAGCGCCGTGGGCACGGTTACATAGTGCGGCGACACGGCCAGGGTCTCGCGCAGTGCCTGGTAGTCGCCGAAGGCGAACAACTTATTCTTGATGATGGGTCCGCCGATGGCGAAGCCGGGCTGGTTGCGAATGAAACCGCCGGCTGGGGTTACTGGGGCGTCGTTGAAGCGATAGTTGGGGTTGGAGTCGAAGCTGCGATCGCGATAGAACTCGAACACCGCGCCGTGATACTGGTTCGTTCCTGATTTAAGCGAGCTGACAACGATGGCCCCGCCGGCGCGGCCGAACTCGGCCGGCGCGACACTGGTGTTCACCTGGAACTCCTGGGTGGCATCGACGTTGGGGAAGAACAAGACGGTGTTCACCAGGCCATCGTTGTTGTCGATGCCGTCAAGGATGTAGTTATTCGCCTGGGGCCGAAGGCCGTTGACCGACAGTGCCGCGCTTCCGCTTTCATTATTGCGGATGGTCTCGGTGGTGTTGCTGCTGCCGCCGCCCGAGGATTCATCTCCGTACGCGCCGCGGCTGACGCCGGGCGTCAGGAGGGCCAGGTTTGAAAAGTTGCGGCCATTGAGCGGCAATTCCGTAACCTGCGGGCCAGAGATGGTGGCGCCGATGGTCGCGTTGGAAGTGTTGACCAGCGGAGCCGCCTCGGTGACTTCGACCGTAGTGGCCGCTCCGGCCGGCCTCATCTGGAAGGCGACGTTCTGGGTGGTGGTGACGGTGACCGTGACCGCGACCGTCTCATCCCCAAAGCCCGCTTCGCTGACCGTTACTTTATAGCTGCCGCGGGGCACGGCCAGGATGGTGAATTCTCCCGCGCCGTTCGATGTTGCGCTCAGTTTTTGGCCGGTGTCGCTATTGGTTGCCGTAACAGCCGCGTTGGGAATAACGGCGCCGGTCGGGTCGGTCACAGTGCCCGCGATGGCGCCTGTATCTGTCTGCGCAAACAGGCCGGGCGCTCCCAGTGCCACCAGCAGGAATATCAACGCAACAAAGGCCGTGCGGGCCGGCCAGACGGCGCGAGAGTTTGTTTTTCCTAACATCACTTGTGTCCTCCAAAACATTGTTGAACAGCGTTCAATGGCCCCTTGACAGTTGGCGGAAAAAACTCATTCCCCGCAACCACGCACGAGGAAACTCCGTAGCAGATGAGATGGTCAATCCACAGTTCGCCAATTTGAGGTCAATTCCTTGTTATCAAGCAAATTCCTTATTTTTAGCTCCATAGAGAAAGATGTCTCCTCTTGTTCGGATCAGTTAAGAAGCCTTTCTCATCCGTATGCGCCAATCTGCCAGGGTTCCCGTACACTGTTTCGAGGGTGTTTTTTCAAGGTAGCGATGGAGACGGAGCCACACATCGAAAGCCCGAACCGTGTGCAGTTCGGCATCTTCGAGGCCGATCTGAAAGCCGGAGAACTTCGCCGGTCGGGGGTCAGGGTGAGGCTGCAGGGCCAGCCCTTCAAGTTGCTCGCGGTTTTAGTCGAACACCCGGGCGAAGTCGTGTCGCGGGAGAGCTTGCAAAAGGAACTGTGGGGCTCGGATACCACGGTCGAGTTCGATCACAGCCTGGGCATCGCGGTCAACAAGCTGCGGGACGCGCTGGGGGACTCGGCCGAGAATCCGCGATTCGTTGAGACGCTCGCCAAGCGCGGATACCGGTTTATAGCACCCGTTCGGGTGCTGGATCCGCGACCGGCGGCTGTCGCGCTGAATGCGGCGCAGCAGCGGACGGCGGACCTGGGGCCAACCGGCGAAAAGTTGGCAATCTGGCATTGGGTGGCGTCGGCGCTGGCTCTCGGCTGCCTTGTTTTAGGGACGGCCCTGGTGCTTCGCCCACCGGTTCATACCCCCTACCAGGTGGAGCAGGTTACCTTCTCGGGTCACGTGCTGACCAACGACTGGGACGTGGAGAACTTTTCCAGCTCGGCGAGCGACGGCACGCGCATCTATTTCTCGCACATGGACAACGGGAACCCTGTGTTGGCGGTCGCGTTGGTTGGGAATGGCGAGATCAGCCACTTCAATCTGCCTTCGGAGATCGGGGCCCCACTGATCGGTTCGCTTTCGCCCGACGGGTCGAAGCTGGTGGTGCGGAGCCACTTGCAGGCGGAGCCGGAGCAGCCGCTGTGGATCGTGCCGACGCTGGGCGGTGATGCTCAGCGGGTTCCCAACGTGCTGGCTCACGACGCGACCTGGATGCCGGACGGGCGACGGCTGCTGGTGGCCAGCGGCAGCGATCTGGCGATTCTCGATATGGACGGAAGCGACCCACACAAGCTGTTGACCACCTCGGGGTCGGCGTTCTGGCTGCGCTGGTCGCCGGATGGAAAACTGCTCCGGTTCACCCTGCGTGACGCCAAGCTGCAGACCGCGGAGTTGTGGGAGGTTGCCTCGGATGGGTCCAATCCGCACCCGGTGTTTCCGGGCTGGAGCCACCCGGCGTTGGAGTGCTGCGGAAACTGGACTCCGGATGGCGATGAATTCGTGTTTGAGTCGTTTCACAGCGGGAAGAGCGAGATCTGGGCGCGACGGGAACGGCCCTGGTACCTGGCCGAACGGGAACCGCGCCAGATCACCAACGGGCCCCTGGATTACGCGGCGCCGAGCACCGCTCCCGGCGGGGATCGTGTTTACTTTATCGGCGCCAATGCCCAGTTTGAGCTGCTGAGGGAGATGCCGCACTCGACCGCATTTGCGGCGCTGGATCAGAACCTGAGCGCGGCGGCGCTGGCTCAGTTCTCGCCGGACGGAAAGTGGATTGCATGGCTGAATGCGTCGGACAACTCGCTCTGGCGGAGCCGCGTGGACGGTACCGAGCGCATCGAGCTGACCACTCCGCCCCTCAGGGTCTTCAATATGAAGTGGTCGCCTGACAACCGGAGGCTGGCGGTAATGGGCCTGGAGCCGGGTAAGCCGTGGAAGATCTACATCATGGACTCGGACGGCGGAAAGCTGAGCCCGGCCCTCAATGAGGACAAGAACGAGGCCGACCCGGCCTGGTCGCCGGATGGAAAGTCGATCGTCTTCGGCCGGCTGCCGGACCGGATGGACAATGTGCATCCTAAGGCAATTTACCTGCTGAATCTGGAAACCAAGCAGGCCACGGAGATCCCCGGGTCGGCGGGGCTGTTCAGCCCGCGCCTCTCCCCGGACGGGCGATATATTGCGGCGATGCCGCTCGATCAGAAGACCCTGATGCTGTTCGACCGCCGTGCGGAGCGATGGACTACGTTAACCTCGCATGGGGTGGGCGATCCGACCTGGTCGCACGATGGACGGTATGTTTATTTCCAGGATTTTCTGGAATCGGGCAAACCGATTTACCGGATTGCGGTTCCCTCGGGAAAGGCCGAGAAGGTAGCCGAAATTGGCGATCTGCGTCCGATCGCGGCGACCGATTACCGGCTGATCGGGCTGGCGCCGGGGGACCTGCCCATTGTGACGGCGCGAACACCGGCGGTGAATCTGTACGAGGTGGACTTGAACCAGCGTTAAGCGTCCTCGGTTCAGCTCACTGAGTCAATGCGCGCGCTATGATCACAATGGGACAGGTGAATTCTGCCCGCAAGAGAATGAGCCCGGAATCCACGAATGCCAACTTTCGATCACGAGATGTTGCGCGAAATCTATGAACAGCCGCGGGCGCTGAACCGCACGCTGGCCCTTTATCTGGACGACAATGGGCTTAAGCCCGAGATCGGGGACCTGCTCTCGAAGTGGGTGGCTCCGGAAGGGGAGATCCTGATTGCGGCCAGCGGATCGAGCCGGCACAGTGGGCTCTACGCGGAGATTCTGCTCGAGGATCTTTGTGGTCTCGCCGTGGATGTGGAGTACGCGAGCGAATATTGTTGCCGCGGTGTGTCGGACCTGCGGCATCCGAGCGTACTGGTGCTTTCGCAGTCGGGTGAGACCACCGACACGCTGGACTCGCTCAGCGAGGCGCGTCGGCAGGGGCTGAGGACTTTGGCGATTACCAACGCGGTGGCTTCGACGATGGCTCACCAGGCCGATGTTTCGATGCCGCTGGCCGCCGGCGTGGAGAAGGCAATCCCAGCAACCAAGAGCTTCACCTGCCAACTGGCCGTGCTCTATATCCTGGCGCTCTATGAGGGAAGGCACCTGGGAAGGTTGGATCAGAGCGAACTGCTGGAGCTGATTCCGGAATTGAAAGCTGTAGCGGGACTGATCGAGTCGCGTCTTGATTCGTGGCGCGCGCAAACCGAGCGGCTGGCGCACAAGTACGCGGATGCTTCGACGTTTTTGTATTTGGGACGCGGGATTCACTACGCGATTGCGCGGGAGGGAGCGCTGAAGCTGAAAGAGGCTTCGTATGTGCACGCCGAAGGCTACCCCGTGGGCGAGCTGAAGCATGGGCCGAATGCGCTGGTGAGCGATCAAGTGCCGCTGGTCGTGATTGCCACCGTGGATCGCGACCAGCAATCGTCAGTGTTCCGCTACGACAAGACCGTGCAACTGCTCCAGGACATGAAGACGCAGGGCGCCCGCGTGATTGCCCTGGCGAATGCCGGCGATACGCGGGTTCCGGAGCTGGCGACCGACTGGATCGCAGTGCCGGAAGAATCGGAGTACCTGCTGCCCATACTCGAGGTGGTGCCGCTGCAATTGTTCGCTTATTTCATGGCGCTGGAACATGGCGTGGACGTAGACCGTCCCCGCAATCTTTCCAAAGCCGTGGTGGAGAAGTAACCTGCCGCGCCAGACATTGGAGCCGGCGCCGCGGTTGCGCCGTAGTCTTCTAGAGATGCGAGCCGAAGCCTCAGACGATGCGGTGACGCTGGCAGCTCTGGGGGTGCTGGCGTTCATTCTCGCCGATGTGAGCCACGAAATTCTGGGGCATGCGGTTGTTGCGCTTGCGACAGGCGTGAAGCTCACTTTGCTGACAACGTGCTATGTGACCAATCGGGGAGACGCCGGAAAGCTGATCCGGGCGGCAGGCGGATTGGCCAACGTCTGCGTGGGGATTGCGGCTTTTCTGCTGATTCGCGTCGGGCGTCCCCGGTCGCCGCACCGGAGATATTTCCTGGTGCTTTCGGTTGCTTTCAATCTTTTCTTCGCTGCTGGTTATCCGTTTTATTCCGGCGTGGCTTTGTTTGGCGATTGGGCCGCGGTGATTTCGGGGCTTTCGCCTGGATGGTTTTGGCGCTCACTGCTGGTTTTGATTAGTGTGGCAGGGTATTGGTTTTCGATGGTACTCGTTGCACGCCTGATTCGGCCCTTTTGCGGATCCGCGGAAACCAGGGGGCTGACGAGACTCAGGCGCATGACTCTGATTCCGTATCTAGCCGCCATGGTTGCGGCTTGCATGGGCGGGGCGGTTAATCCAGCGGGCTGGCCGGTGATTCTTACATCCGCATTGCCTGCCGCCGGGGCTGCCTTTGGGCTTACGCAGATGGATCATTTTCAGGCCGCGACGTCGGCTGATGCGCGGGTTCCCGCAATTGAATCGATTGCTCGTAACTGGACATGGATTGGGACGGCGGGCGCGGTGCTGGCGTGGTTTGTCGTGGTGCTGGGGCGGGGAATACGAATCTCCCCATGAGGCACGAAATTGTGCTCGACTGCGCTCTGGAATTGGTTTTGAAAGTTTATCGTCAGCTTCCCGCTTTGCCTTCGAAATGCGCTTCGATTTCTTCCAGCGTTTTGCCCTTGGTCTCCGGCAGGAACAGCGCGACTACCAGAAAATAAACCGTCGCGAATCCCGCGAAAAGAAAAAACATCGACGAGTAGCCGTGCTTGCTCACGAAGGGCAGAAAGATGGCGGCCAGTGTAGTAGAGACGAGCTGGTTGATCACCAGCGCCACACTCATGCCGTTGGAGCGGATGCGGGTGGGCATAAGCTCGGAAAGCGCCAGCCACACGCAGACGCCGGGTCCGATGCCATAAAACGCCATGAACATGTAGAGCCCCAGAGCTACCAGCCAGCCGTGGCCCGAGTTGGGAATGCTGCCGACCAGGGCCTTGTCGATCTTCAGCGGGGCGGTCTGCGCGGCCGCAAGATCGGCGAAGGGATTCTTGAAGAACGATTCGACTTTGTTGGACGGGATGCAATTCGCGCGCGACATTTCGATGGGCGCGGCGGCAGCGTCGTCGGACCGGACAAAGCTGCTGGCGGCGGTGTAATCGCCGTAGGAATAAATGATGGCCAGCGAGGCGCGATTGCTGTCGATGCCGCTACCGGCCGAACCCTGGGCTGCGAGCAGTTTTTCGGCTTCGGCGCGATCGAAGTGGAGCGTGAGCTGCTCGCTATCGCCGACCATGGCCTGCACCGCGGAGCGAGCGTCGACGGTCGAGTTCTCGGTAGTCTTGAAGAGCAGGCCGACGCCGACCATGGAGACGATGATCCCGGAAGTCCCGAGTATGAGCAGAAACCGGCGCCCCTTGCGGTCAACCAGCATCATGCCCATCCAGGTCATGATGAAGTTGACGCATGTGAACATCACGTAGCCCCAGTGGGCATAGAGGTCGCTGAGGCCGCTCTGCAACAGGATGCCGGCGTTGTATCCAATGATGGAGTTGACGCCCGTAGCGGTGTTGCACGAGAGGATGGCGCAGGCGAGCAGAAACGGGATGACATATTTGCGGCGCAGGAGGGAGTCTTCAAACTGTCGCCCCGGGGCTGCCTTTTCGCTGTTGACTGTCGACTCCATCTCCTGGACTTCAAGCGCGGCCTGCGCGGGCAGGCGCGACTTGAGCAGTGCGGTGTAAGCGCGCTGTTTTTCTCCGCGGCGGAACAGCCAGCGCGGCGACTCGGTGACGAAGAAGCCCCCTAGGACGAACAGCGCGCCGGGAGGCAGCGAGACCCAGAAGATGCGTCGCCAGGCCTGGTCTTTGAAGGCCAGAAGCGCGGCCGCGCCGGCCACGCGGGCTACCGCATCGACGCGATAGCTATAGTAGATTCCCACGAAGGCGGCGGCCACGATGCCCAGGGTGAGCATCCATTGGAAGATTCCGGTCCCTTTGCCGCGCGTGGAGGCTGGCAGGCACTCGGCGAGATAGAGGGGCACAACCACGCCGACCAGGCCTGCGCTCATGCCTTGCAAGAGGCGGCCGAAAAACAGAGGTCCGTAGCCGTGCGACAGCGCAATCATGGGAATGCTGAGGACGAAGGTCAGGCCGCTCAGGATCATCAGCGGCTTGCGGCCCATCCAGTCGGCCAGGATGCCGGCGAAGAGCGTCGAAAAGACGCTGCCCAGCAGCACCGCGGCCACGATCACGCTCAACTGGGCGGCGGTGAGCTGCGACGTTGCCTCGAGATAAGGCAGCGCGCCGCCGATGATGCCGACGTCGATTCCATAAAGCAAGCCGCCGAGGCCCGCGACCAGCAGCAGAAAGGCGCTGTATCTGCGGGTCGCTGTGGAGGCTTTGGAGACAGATGCCGCTGCGGAATCGTGTGCGGGCATGTTGGCGAATCCCTCTCGATGATGGTGGAACGATTTCTGCAGCCGCAGGTTTCGTTTCCGGCCTGCTTCTCGTTGAGAATCGGAAGACCATCCCAGTCTACAATGATCCTATTGAATTCAAATGCTCGACATTTTGAGCTGAGGGTACGCTGAGATGCTCCTCTTCCGCCGTTCTCTTGCTTCGCGATCGAATTTCCAAAAGTGCGTTGCCGTGGCGGCGACGCTCGGTGTGCTGACCGGTATTAGCGCCGCGCAGGTGGTGACTCATCTCCTTCCGGCGCCGCGCGAGACTCAGTTCAGCACGCAGACCGATTTGCCGGCGAAGATCGTGATCGCCGTGGGCGGCAAAGACGAGCAGGACGAATTTGCGGCGCGGGACTTGGAAGAAGCCATCAGGCAATCGGAGCAGGCCGACGCGCAAGCCCGTTCCCGGGCCGAGTCCGGCAGCGAGGACAGTGTGAGTGCAGAGGCAAGACCCGCTGCGCACAGCGAGGTTGCGAGGCAACCTTATCGAGTAACCCTGCTGCGCGCGGAGACCGTGGAAGGAAAGGCGGTGCTGGCGCATCACAACCTCGCATTCGACACCGCCATGGATTCGGAAGGGTATGCCTTGGTTCTCGATTCCCGCGAGGCGTGGATCGTGGCGGCGTCAGGCGCCGGCATTTTCTATGGCGCGCAGACCTTCAAGCAGTTGCTCCCGCTGCCCGGCGCGCCGCGCGTGTTGCCCGTTGGCACGGTGCGCGACTGGCCGGCCATGCGCTATCGGGGCATCGATGACGACCTTTCGCGCGGACCGTTTCCGACGATCGAGTTTCAGAAGCACCAGATTCGCGTGTTTGCCGCGTTCAAGGCGAATATTTATTCCCCTTACTTCGAGCACACTCTGCTTTATCCGGACCATCCGCTCGCCGCGCCTCCGGGCAGCGCGCTGACGCCGGCCGAAGTTGCGGAACTGGTGGCGTATGCGCGCAAGTATCACGTGACGATTGTGCCCGAGCAGGAGGCGTTCGGGCATCTGCATCATGTGCTGAAGTACGAGCTCTACGAGGATGTGGCGGAGACTCCGCATGGCCATGTGCTGGCGCCTGGCCAGGATGGGACGCTGCCGCTGATCAAGGATTGGTTCACCCAGATTGCCGCGGAGTTTCCTTCGCCGTTTGTGCATATCGGCGCGGACGAGACCTGGGAACTGGGCTCGGGACGGACCAAAGAGCAGGTGCAGGAGAAAGGATACGGGCCGGTTTATGTCGCGTTCCTGAAGCAGATACACGATGAACTCGCGCCGCTCAACCGGCGGCTGTTGTTCTGGGGCGACATCGGCGATGCGAATCCCGACGCGGTGGCGGGACTGCCGAAAGACATGATCGCGGTGCCCTGGAATTACGGGGATACCAGCGGTTTTGACAAGATGATCGCGCCCTTCTCCAAGGCGGGCATTGAGACCTGGGTTGCGCCGGGCGACGCCAATTGGAATGAAGTTTATCCGGTGGCGAAGACGGCGCTGTGGAATATTCAGGGTTTCATTCGCGATGGGCAGCGGTTGGGCTCGACGGGCGCGTTAACCACGGTGTGGAATGACGACGGAGAGGGGCTGTTCAACATGGACTGGTACGGCGTGCTGTTTGGAGCGGTAGCCGCGTGGCAGCCGGGCGAGAGCTCGATTGCCGCGTACCAGGATGGTTATGGTCCGGACTTTCACTTCGATCCCACCGGCAAGATCAACGAGGCCGAGAAGGAACTGATGGCGGCGCACGAAGCGCTGTCCAAGGCCAAGACGGGCATGAACAGCGATCAGCTGTTCTGGCTTGATCCGTGGAGCGCCCAGGGGCAGGCCGTTTCAACCACGCTGTTGCCGGTAGCGCAGGATTTGCGCCTGCATGCGGAACGCGCCATTGTTTTGCTGGACCGGGTGCGGCAGTCGAATCCCGATGTGCGGGAGCGGGACGCGCTGACGGCGATGGACCTGGGCGCGCGGCGGCTGGATTTAATCGGCATGAAATTCGAACTCGGCGACGAGATGGCGGCCGCCTACGCGCAAGCCGTCGGCCAGCAGCGCGACAAACAGAAAACTTCCGCCACCGGCAACCTGCTTGAAGAGATCAGCAGCAATAATGGCCGCTGCCAGGACCTTCGCGACGCCTTCTCGGCCATCAAAGGCGAGTATGCGCAGGTGTGGCTCCAGGAGAACCGGCCCTACTGGCTCAATAACGTTGCCGTCCGCTACGATCTTGAAATCGAAACGTGGCAGCGGCGCGGCGACCTCCTCCAAGAAGCGATTCGCGATTGGGAAAACGGCAAGGATCTTCCCGCCCCGGCGACTCTGGGACTGCCTGTCGTCCCGGGGCGCTGACCGATTCGAGATTGTGGGTGAATGGGGATGGTTCATGCAGGCAACAAATTCAATGCCATTTCGTCTCTGCCGATGCAAACTAAAGGTATGTTTAGGCCGCCGCTATCACGCGATCAACTCACGGTGCTGCTAATTGACGACGACCTCGTCAGTCGTGAGGTGACTGCGACAGTGCTCACCATGAGCGGCTACGCAGTGCATACTGCTGAAGACGGGCTGGCTGCGCTGGCATTTCTTGAGATGAAAGAGGATGTGCCGGAAGTGATCCTGATGGACGCCCAGATGCCGGGGCTGAGCGGAGCCGGGCTGATCGCCGAAATGCGCGCGCGGAGCCGCGCTTTCATTGTGGCAATAAGCGCAAGCCAACCTCCTGCGGCTGTAACTGAGGCAGCGGACGGCTTTCTGGTCAAGCCGCTCGATGCAGGGAAGTTGGGCAAGCTCCTGAACGGTCTTGAGTTCAAGCCCGATGCGCCGAAGGGTATTGCACCCGATGCGCCGGTGATCAGCGTCGACATCCTGGAGCAACTGCGGCAACTTATGCCGGAGCGGGCGGTGCGCGAAATTTATGCGGCGATTGTGGCTGACCTGGCGCGTCGTGCCAAGGCCCTGGATATGGCGATTTCCAACCACGATGCTGCTGAAGTGCATCGCATCGGCCACGCCATTAAAGGCGGCTGCGCGATGGCGGGGGCGCAACAGGCGGCGCGTCTGGGCCAGCTGATTGAGACTGCGCGACTGGATTCCAAAGTTGACCAATTCGATAACATCGTGGGCTTTCTGAACGATTTGCGCGACGCCGCCCTGACCTTGGAGCGTATGCTAGAGGGTGAGTTGCCCACCCGGCCGAAGGCGAAGTGAAGGTTCGGGTGCAGGCATCCCAAGACGAGTTGGTTAGATGGACAGAAATATTCGAATCGTTCTCGCGGACGACCATCCTGTGGTCAGGATCGGCGTGCGCAACATGCTCCAGGAAGCGGATGGCTTCGAAGTCGTCGGCGATGCCTCCGACGGCGACGAAGCGATCACACAGACGCTGGAACTGACGCCCGACATTCTGCTGCTCGACGTGCAGATGCCACGCTTGCCCGGACTCGAAGCCATGCGCGCGATCATGAGCGGCAGTTCGACGGCCAAGATTCTGCTTCTTACTTCGACCATCACCACCCAGCAGATTATCGAGGCTCTGCACATCGGCGCCCGGGGCATCGTGCTGAAAGACGCGCTGGCCAGCCATCTCCACGCGGCGATTCGGACAGTTTATGGCGGGGACTACTGGATCGGCGGAAAGCGGGTGGTGAATCTGGTCTCAGCTCTCCATGACCTGATGCTACAAGCCGCGCCGCCGCCGCACAAGACCTACGGATTGACTCCGCGGGAATTTGACGTAGTGGGCTGCATCGTTGAGGGCTGCTCGAATCGCGATATCGCCAAGCAGTTTACGCTGAGCGAAGAGACGGTCAAACGTCATCTTTCAAATATCTTTGACAAGACCGGGGTGTCGACGCGGCTGGAGCTTGCGCTATTCGCAATTGCCCATCACCTGGTGCAGGCGGTCTAGCAGAATTAGGTTTTTTTACTGCAATCTTCCGAGGCCGACTCGTTCGGTGGATATTCACGTATTAAAAAGCAGGGGAAATTCACTCATTTATTTTTCAGGCGAGCCTGAGATCGCGCTCCTGTCGAATCCGCGTAGCAAGAATAAGAAGTTCGTGCTATTCTGGGCCTTCTCCGGAGAGTTTCGCGTTTTGCGGAGTGCGCATGGGCGTCTTGAGCAGAATCGGGATCGCGCTCGATTCCGATCTTCTGGAGCGATTCGACCGTTCCTTCGAGAGACGGGGCTACACCAACCGGTCTGAAGCCTTTCGCGACCTGATTCGCGACCGCCTGGTCAGCGAGCGGACCGCGACGCCCAGCGCGATTGTGGTCGGCACGATCACTCTCGTATACGATCATCGCGCGCATGGGGTGAGCGAAAAGCTGACCTGCCTCCAGCATGCGCACCATGAGCTAGTGGTCTCGACCAGCCACGCGCATCTCGATCACGACTCGTGCCTTGAGGTATTGATTGTGCGCGGCAAATCGGCGCGCGTAGAAAACTTTGCCGATCGGCTGATTGGTCTCAAAGGCGTGCATCACGGGCGGCTGGTGATGGCGGCGCCGGCGCACGCGATCGGGCATGTCAACGGCCAGGGGCGCGATCACAGCCGCAGACAATGAAACAAAACCAGAAGGCGCGAGCCGAAATGAGTCCGGAGCAGGATGAGATCGGGTAGCACGAAAATTAGATTCGTACTACTGTTGGTCGTGACCTTGGCCGCGGCGGCCGGCGCGCAGACTGCAGTGCCGCGGGTCAGCGGGACTGTGATCGATCCCGCGGGGCGGCCGGTCGCCGGAGCGCGCGTTGCAATCGATTCGGCCGGGGCCGCTCATCTCAAAGCTATAACCTCCGGCGACGGCGGATTCATCATCGAGTTGCCTCGATGGGGCGGGTACACGGTGCGCGTCGAGGCTGCGGGTTTTCAAGCCGTGGAGCGCAATGCCGAAATAAGCGACGAGAGCGGGGACCTTACGCTGCGACTGGAGCAGGTTGCGCCGGCTACCGAAGAGGTGGTTGTGTCCGCGGACGCCAGCGAAATATCGATTGCTTCCCCCGATCCCTCAGAGAAGATCATGGTGCGCGAAGAGCTGCTGGACGCGAATCCCGGACGGCCGGGCGCACCGGTTTCGATTCCAGGCATGCCGATAGAGACCGCTGCCGGCGGCATTAAAGCGCCTCAGTATTTTGTGCCGGGCGTGGCCGGCGACCACGGCGAGCCGATTGCGCAGTCAATCGCGGTGGGCGGGTATCTGGTTCCGAACAATCTCTCGGCGAACGCGCACGGCAACGGTTACGCGGATCCGAACATTTTTGTTTCAGGGGTACTGGGCAGCGTGAGCACCGACGGCGGAGCATACAGCGTGCTGGAAGGCAATCATGCGCTGAACATGGCTGCCACCTACGGGCTGCGCTCACAGATGCAACCCTTTATCACGCTGACCGGCGATGGCCGCGATGCCGATTTGACGCTGGGGTTGGCGCCCCCTTATGCGGCCAATAAGGAGTGGATTGCGGTAGAGGGAAGCTACGGCAACGGGCTGATGAGAGCGTTGGAGCATCGCAAGCAATTCAAGTTGAACGCGCTGCGCGGGATCGACGTGGGTCGGCACGAGATCACGATTGCCGCCGTGGGGTACTTTGGCGTGTCCCACGAGGGTAACCTGGTGCCGATCGGGTCCGGAGTGCGGGTGAATGACACGCTGGACAAGCGGCAGAAGGACCAGACGCATACCGGGTTGCTGGCCGCGAACGATGAATGGAAGGTGGGAGCCGGCGACACGATTTCGCTCTCAGGATTTTTTCGCACCTATAATCTGGGCCTGTTTTCAAATTTCGGCGAGGGCTTGATTAGACAAAGCGAATTTCGCACCGTCGAAGGCGGGGAAGCGCGCGAGACGCATCGATTCAAGCCCTGGCTGGAAGGGATGGCGGGACTGCTCTTCAATGAAGACGATATTCATAACGACGATCTTGACCACTACATCACCCAGTATCCGGCCACCGAACCTTATGCCTACGGACCGTTCCTTCCCGTGCTGGGCAACAATGTGACGATTCGCGAACTCGCGCCCTATGTGGCTGTGCACGGCGACTTCGGCAGGGAGATGCGCTTTTATGCCGGGCTGCGCAACGAGCAGATCGAGATGAGGAACGACGACAAGTTCAGGCCGCAATACTCCTTCGATGAGTGGAAGAGCTTCGAGAGCCCCAAGGCCACGGTGACGTGGAACCCTCCAGGCGGGCCCGCGCGTTGGCTTCCGTCGGCTTCGCTGAGCCTGGGACAGGGATTTTTTACCGAGGATCCGCGCATCCACATTGCGCCGACAGCGAACGGAACAGGAGCGTCGGCGCTCAAGAATCCCTTTGAGCGTTCTCACGCCGAGCAACTGGTGCTGGAAAAGCGGTTCTCGCGCACCGATGTGCGCGTAACGGTGGGCCGCTCGACCATGACTGCGACCTCGGGCAAGATCGATCCGGACAACGGAACGGCGTTCGATCTGGGGCCGAGCACGCTGAGGTTTCTGACAGCCAGCGCACGCCACCAGTTTGCCGGCTACGGCATGGTGCAGGCGGTATTCTCGAAGGCCGATGCGAGGCTTGAGGCGTTTGGCGCGGGACCGAGTTTCACGCCGGCGATGGTTGTGCCCGAGGCGCCGCGCACCATCTTCGATGCGTTGGCGGCGCTGGACCGGCTGCCGGCCGGGCTGCGCGCGCGGGGCGAATATGAGTATGTAGGGCACAAGCTGCTGGACGTGGGCAATCCCCTGCACCCGAGCCAATTCGAGGCCATTCCAGTGGGCGAAACGCGGCTGGCCGTGGTGCGTTCGTTTCTGGATGGGCAATTGGAGCTGGCGGCGAACGGTGAAATGACGCGGGGGTACACGGGACAGACCACGGAGGATTTTACTCCGTGGTGGCGATTAGGGCTGGTGCCTTTCTGCGCGCCGGGATCGGGGCCCAGCGGACTGCAGAATGATTTCGATTGCGCTAGTCCGAGCCTGGGAGGGGTCGAGAAGAGCGTAGGAATTCGCATGGTGTCCTGGGCGGGCGGGTCGATTGCGTGGCGGTTTGGCGCGGCGCATTAATCCGCGGATGCGTGCTTGCGGGTCAGCTCGATGGGGCTCCTGAGCGGCGCGCTGTGCGCACTTTTCCGAGAGCGGGCAGGGTCCCGCGCGGGAAACCGGTGGATCGGCGCACCACCAGGTGGGTCGAAACCTCCCATGTCTTTCGGCTCGCATGCGGATTGCCGGGCTCGATGCCGGCGCGCAGAGCCTCGACGGCTGCCCTCGCCAGATCCCTGCACGACATCTGCACCGTAGTGAGCGGAGGCAGCATGAACTGGGCGAGATGAATGTCGTCGAATCCGACCACGGAGATGTCTTTGGGAACACGGTGCGTGGTTTTTTGCAGGCCATGCAAAACGCCGATGGCAGTCATGTCGTTGGAGCACATGACGGCGGTCGGCATCGCGCCCGGCGCGGCCATGCGCTCGAGCGCGGCCATTCCTCCTTCCATGGTGTGGTCGCCCTCGATGATGTACCTGGCGGGAACGGTGAGACCGACTTCGCTCATCGATGCGCGAAAGGCGTCGCGGCGCGCGACGGCGGAGCGCATGCGGAGCGGTCCGGTGATGAATGCGATCTGGCGATGGCCGAGGGCTGCCAGGTGCTGAACGGCCTGGCGGATTCCCTGGGCGTAGTCGACTTTGATCAGGCGGATATTCGGCAGCTCGGGGCCGGCATCGATGAACACCAGCGGGAACTCGCGCTCGACCAGCTTCTTGACGAGCTCTTCTTCGATGCCGAAGGTCATCACGGCCACGCCATCGACGCCGCGCTGCAACATGCGGCGGATGATCGACTCGGTGCGGACGGGATCGTAGCTGGTTGAGCCGATCATCACCTCGTAGCCCTGGGCGACGGCAAGGTTTTCGAACTCCTGAATGAGCTCGGGGAAGAATGGGTTGGTGATCTCGGAGACAATGAGGCCGAGGATGCGGCTGCGGCCGGAGACCAGCGCGCGCGCCTGCGTGTTGGGCACATAGCCCACTTCGTCCACTGCCTTCCAAACGCGTTTCGCGAGCTCGGGGTCAACCGTTGAGATGCCGTTGACAGAGCGGGAAACCGTGGCGATCGAGACGCGTGCACGCTTCGCCACATCGCGGATGCTAACCACCGAGCGCCGGTTGGGCGAACTTTTTCGGGCCTTCATAAGCAACACGATTGTACGCTTTTCCGGGTGTTTCTCAAGGGAGACCGAAAAGCTCGCTATGCGAAAGCTGCGTGGATGGCGTGGTCTGCGGCCAATTGACGAGATGCCCTGACCCGCAAGGACGGGTTTCTCCGTCAATGTTGGTAAGCGTTTGCCCGCCGGCCCTGCATCGGATGGGCATCGGCGGTTGCCGTGATTATGGATGGGTGTCGCCGCCGGAGACAACATCGAGGCCGTGGCGGACCAGGGTCTCGATCGCCAGCCAGCCTTCTTCGGCGCCGCGAAGGCTGCCGGGCAGGTTGACGATTAGCATGGATCCTTTCAAGCCGGCCACGCCGCGGGAGAGCCACGCATACTGGTTCTGCTCGGCGCCTCTGGCGCGCATCGCTTCGGCCAGGCCGGGGGCTTCGCGGTCGATCACGCGGCGGGTGGCCTCGGGTGTGCGATCGCGAGGGCCGAGACCCGTGCCGCCCACGGTGAGCGCCAGCGAGGCGCCCTCCCAGGCCAGCATGGTGAGGGCCTCCACAAGAGCTTCTTCATCGTCTGAAAGAAGCAAGGTGCGAATCTCAGCATCCGGATATTGTTCCCTGAGCAGCGCTGCAACGGCCGGCCCGGCGGTGTCGGTCATCAGGCCGGCAAAACAGCGGTCCGAAATGGTCAAGACGGTAACTTGCATGGGGAAATTCTACAAGGCGGGAACAGGGCCAGAGGAACTCAGCGACTGAAAGGTGTCGAGTGAAGGGTAACTCAGGGGTGGGTAGTCCACAAACATCCGCAACGCCGAATGTGCCGCTCATGCCATTCACGCGTCTCCCCGACGTACTGTCAACCTGAACGCAGTGAAGGATCTGCGTTTGCATTTGAGACTTCCCAGTGGCGTTAATTCCGAGCAGCGCAAATTCCAACCGGAACGCGAGTAGATCGAACTCCTTCACTCCGGTCAGGCTCGCTAAAGTAACGGCAACGGGCGGCGCTTCCGTCGGTATATCTTCACTATATCCGCATACGTGAGCAATCTTGAGCATTCAGAGGGATATCAGCGAGCCTACCGTGACACAATAAGCGGGCCGTCAACGTACAAACTTGCAGGCCGGGCGCACTCCGTCACCTTGTAAGTTCACACGTCAATACCGGGTCCTGAAAGGCCCCGTCCTCATGAATGCCCTGAGAGCTGCATTTCCCCTTTTGACCGCGCTTTTCGCTGCCATCTGCCTTCCCATCGCGCCTTCTTCTCAAGCCATACCCACCGGCGCGGCGATCGATGCTGAGGTCGGCAGGATTCTGGCTCGCACACACGCCAACGGCATGGCCGTTGCGGTCATCGATCATGGCAAGGTCGACTACGTGAACGCCTACGGGATCCGTAACGCTAAAGGAGATCCGTTGACCCCGGACACAGTCATGTACGGCGCGTCTCTGACCAAGGCCGTGTTCGCCTATACTGTCATGCAACTGGTAGATCAAGGCAAGCTCAAACTTGACACGCCGCTGAAGGACGATCTGGACAAGCCGCTCCCAGACTACGGCCCCGACGCCGTATTCCCGGATAAGTACGGGCCCTATAAGGATCTGGCCGACGATCCACGCTGGGAGAAGATCACGCCGCGTATGTGCCTGACTCATTCCACCGGCTTCAGCAACTTCTGGTTTCTTGAGCCCGATCAAAAACTCCACATCCATTTCGAACCCGGAACGCGCTTCAGCTATTCGGGCGAAGGAATGATCCTGTTGCAGTTCGTGATTGAACACGGGAGCGCGTTGCAGGGGTTGGGGCTGGATGTCGGCGATCTGGCCAAGGCAGATTTTGACCGCCTGGGAATGACCCGCACAAGCCTGGTGTGGGCGAACGGTTCCGACCCCAATGTGGCGGACGGTTGGAACGATCAGGGCCAACCGCAGCCCCATGAGAAGCGCAGCAAGGTGCGCGTGGCGGGATCCATGAATACCACCATCTCCGACCTGTCAAAGTTTGCCGCGGCGCTGGTGAGCGGCAATGGCCTTAGCCCAGGTTCGCGCGCCGAAATGACAAAGCCAAGCCTGCATATCACGACTGCCGGTTTGTTCCCGCTTTTCCAGCCCGACTTGCCCCCGAATCAACAGCGCAAAGATCTGGCTTCGGGGCTGGGCGTCACCGTGTTTGACGGCCCGCAGGGTCACGGCTTCTTTAAAGGTGGGCACGATGGACAAACCGCCAATACTCTGATCTGTATCGAGGCCAGCCAGCGCTGCGTGTTGATCCTTTCGAATGATGTTCGCTCAGAAGCGGGATTCGTCGAGTTGGTCCGGTTTATCCTGGGCGACATCGGCGAGCCATATGACTGGGAATACGGCGACCACGCCGGAAAGTCTTGAGGCCGCGGCGAGTCCCGGCGTTGGGGCGCAATTGCTCAAAGAAACAATCGCGCTCTAATCGCGGTTGTATAGTTGCCGGTCCGGTGGTTTTCGCCAGTCTGCCTCGTTGATGCCGAATCTCCGAGGCTCGAGTTGAGCATCGGCACTGGGGATGTCGGGTTCCGGGCCTATCATCGTCAACTCGGACGTAACAAAGAGCAACCGCGCATCCTTCACTGCGTTCAGTACGACAACGCGAGTGGAAAATCTTGACGTGGGAGTGTTGTCCCCTACCTGGCAGTTATGGTTTCGCAATCCTTCCGCGCACACTCCTCCCACTGTTCACGAGGCCTGACTCGTACGCAACCCCTCGAACATACAATTGCCTGGCTGATCCCTCAGTTCCTAAGTCCCTCCTTCCCCCTACGCGGCAGCGCACTCCTGCTCCCAGATGCTCACCATCATGGCTCCATCGGCGTGCTGGAAGGCCACAGCGAGGGTGTCTTCAGTGCACCGAACCTGGCAGTGGTCGCCGGTTTCGAAGACCGAGTCGGGAACCGTCATGGAGCAGGGGATGGGCAGGGAACTCTTGATCACCCCGGCGATCATGTTGGCGATCTCCTTGGTGGCGTCCAGAGTGTCGGCTTCGGCCACTGTCTCGATCGGCTGCATCAGCATGACAGCGGTGGCCGTAAAGGCCAGTTTGTGAGCCATGCGGATCTCGATGCGGCCAGTCCAGGCGCCGGCCAGGTTTACGCTTCCCAACAAGTGGCGAGCGCCAACGCAAAACTGCTCTTGAATAGGCACGGGCACCAGCGTCATGGCCAGCATCTTCTCCCAGAACTGGTTGCTGGCGCCGATCACGGATGTCTCGTCGAGTCGCGCCCTCATCATGCGCTCCTGTTTCTTTCTTAGCGTCTGCAAAGCTTATCGGACAAAAATCAGAACGCGTTAAGACCAGGTTTTCGGAAGAGTCTCTTATTCTGGTGCGCACAAAAACTGCCTTGTTTCGGCACAAAATGGCCTGTTTCAGCACAGAAATCTGAAAAAAATCACATCCCGAAGCGATCGGGGTGGCGACGGAATCCGGGCGACCCGCATCGGCTCATGTCGGTGACGCTGAAGGCGACCGCTCGTCCATGAGGCTCAAGCGGGCTCAACTGCCGAACCAGCCGAGGTCGCGCGCTTCGGCCAGGCGGACCGCGATGTGATTCCAGAGGGCCGGGGAGCCGGACCTAATCTGGCCTTCGCAGCGGGCCACCACGCGCGCGTAGCTGATGCCGTGCTCGCGCCAGCTTTGGCCGTCGTTGGCCAGGTTCAGCAGCACGGGCATGGCCCGGTCGATTGCCTGGGCAAATCTTGATTCCGCGGTAAGTCCTTCATTGAACTCGCGCCACAGGGCGATGAAGGGCTCGGCTTCTGAAGGCGGCAGCAAACCGAAGATCCGCGTGACGGCGGCCAACTCCGCAGCCTGCCGTTCGGACCATCCGCCCTGTTCATAAACCATCGTGTCGCCGGTGTCGATTTCGCCGATGTCATGGACCAGCAACATTCGAATCACACGATCCACGTCGACGGGGGCGTCTGCGTAAGGGGCCGCGGCGGCGGCAAACAGCGCAATCTGCCAACTGTGCTCGGCGGAGTTTTCATAGCGGTCGAGGCCCAGCGGCTTGGTTTTTCGCGTTACGGCTTTGAGCTTTTCCAGCTCGAGGACGAAGTCTACGATGCGGTTCATGCGCTCCCGACGGGAAACAACTTAACGAAGGGATTGTAATTGGGGGGCCTGAAAAGCCGGGCGGGGAATCAGGCGGTCAGTTGCTCCAGCAGATCGGGCTTGACGATGGTCAGGCTGGTGCCTTTGATGGTGATCCACTGGTCGCGGCGGAACTGGTTCAGCAACCGGGTCACAGTTTCGCGCGAGGTGCCTGCCATGTTGGCGATCTCCTCGTGGGTCAGCGACATGGTGAAGCGAATCTCCGGCTTGCCATTGGCCGTGGAGTGGCCCCAGTCGAGCAGCAGCCGCGCCAGGCGCCCGGCTGCGGAACCGGAAAGCGCCAGCCGCTTGGCGTCGTGAAACACGGTGAGGTATTCGCCGGAAAGCGACTGCGCGGCATGCATGGATGCGATGCCGTGGCGGCCGAGGAAATCGACAAACTCCTGCTTGCGCACGGTTTTGACCTGGCAGGGCTCAATCGCTTCGGCAGTGACTTCATGGGGAACATTCGCCAGCACAGCGCTTAGGCCCATCACGTCGCCGGGGCCGGCGATCTTGAGGATCATGGTCTTGCCATCGCGCGAAGTGGAGGAGATTTTGACCTGGCCGAAACAGATGACGAACACGTTGCGGGCCGCGTCGCCCTCTGAGAACAGCTTGGCTCCGCGGGCGTGGCTCATCATAATGCCGATCCCGTCGTAATCCGAAAGCGCCTCAGGGGTGAGATTGCAGAACATGCGCAGATGGCGATGCTCGCAATTGATACAGTCTTCCGGAGGGTGATGGGAGTGAAGCCCAGCCATACGTATTCCGTTGTCCAATATAAGCTGAGTATATCCCATAAGTCCAGCATTAACGGTGAACCATTTCGGCGGTTCCGCTCACTTTTTTTCGTAAAAATAGTCTTCCTTCGCTCAAGAACCATGCGCGGGAAGCACGGTCCAAAGCAGTTACGGGCAGCTGGCCGGTCGGGAGAAAAAGGCGAAATTCGATGCTTCCGCTAATCTGTGGCGGCTTCTTTCCCCCCGCGGCGACGGGAAACGGCGCGGTTCTGGCAGCAAATCAGGTAGGCTCGCGAGACCTCGCGGGCCAGTTCCTCCAGCAGATGCATCCGCAGCGGCGGGTGCGCCTCGAAGGCCAGCTGCAGGGCATGAATCGGCAGTAGCAGCAGGGAGCCGGGGGTGATAGCGCTAAGGGTATAGTTATGGCCGCCGTAGGCGAGCGCGGCTGCCAACTCGACCAACTCACCTGCGCGCGCGGGGCCCAGAACCAGGCGCGTGTGCATGCGCTCGGTTCGGCGTTGGAATTGTCCCGAGACCACCACGTAAAGCCCCTTGGAGGGCTCACCCTGCCGAAATACCACTTGGCCGGAGTCGAGTTGAATGCTCTTAGAGGAGTCGGCCAGCACCTTTCCGGATTCCGGCGGGCAGTCCAGCAATTCCAACAGGGGTCGCGCTGCCAACGCGGTCAATTGCCTGGATTTTCCCTCAAATTGCATGGAACCATCTCCCTTGTTCCTGGCCCGGTATGCGCTCCGGCGGACGGTCTGTTGCCACACCTTCCCGATGCTCCCGCGCCAGCGCCTTTCGGCTTTCGAATGTGCGATGAACCAGATTGCACAGGCGCCCGATCGCTTCCAGAAAACGCGGACGATTCCAATTCAATTCGACAGAGCGAACTGTAATGTTGCTTTTCCGTTTACCTCGATGCCAGCGCGCCTGGATCAGCAGCGCGCGGAAGCTAAATTTCAACGGGAACCCGAGCCTCCAGCTTCTGACTGACGCGTTTCCCGTCAGGCGGTACGCACAGTACTGGAACACGCGAACTCGCAAGCAGTGCGAACACTGTCCCATGGGGCCCGGGTGTCTGGCTCGACCGCTTGACGCCGGCCACCAGGATGCAGGGATGATGTTGTGCGATAGCCGAAGAGATCGCCTCGGCCGGATTTCCGTCCTTCACAAGGCTGCGCACCGGCGACTTGAGGTTTGGGGGGATGCCAAATTCCTTGAGCGTGGTGGCCCCGGGATTCAAAATGGCCGATGCCTCGGCTGCGGTGCGAGCATGCAGCACCAGCAGCGGACGACTGAACTTTTCCGCAAGTGAGCAGGCCGCATCCACCGCGGCCTGAGACGCTTCATTACGTTCCATCGCCAGCAGCACCGGGCCTCCCGGCGTGGGGCGATTTTCGCCGGCATTCCAATCGGCGGCTACGGCGAGGACCGGGCATGGCGACAGCCTGACCAACTGCTCCGCGATCGCGCCCACCACAACCGGGCCGGCGCCCTGCTTGCCCCTGGTGCCGATCACGATCAAACCGGCCTCACATTGTTTTGCCACGTCCACCAGCATCTGGGCAACGGCGCCTTGGCGAATCTCAGAGTGGCTGCGGATGCCTTCCTGGAGCAGGTCCGCGCTCAGTTTGTCGAGCACGGCGCGGGCTTCCTCGGTCAAAGCCTTGCGCACCCGGCCGGGAACCTCATCGACGACCGCGTATTCCATCGGATCGAGGCCGTGTGCCAGCACAATGCGGGCGCCGTAACTGGCAGCCAGCCTGCCCGCATACTCAAATGCCGCTTCAGACTGGCCCTCGAGATCTGTCGCGACAATGATCGTCTTCAAGCCGTCCTGAAAACTCATTCCGTTCTCCTATGGCGCCGTTTATCGATGGTCCATGGCGCAAAACTGGGCTTCGTACCCATTGGATTTCGAGTCTGCGCTCCCGGGAAACCATTGGGCAGTGATACCATTCACCCCCAGTGGTGATCCGGGTCACATGATGGGTTCCTCCCCGCATCGCGCGGCATTGGACAAAGCCGCATTGTGTTGGGGCGCGGAGAAGAGCTATACATCCGGCTGCCTCATGAATTAACGTTTTCGGTGATGGAAATTCAAAGTAAATCTCCTACTCAAAGGTTTTTGTTGTCGGCGATGGCAGTTTTACCGATGGGAATCCTTGCTCTCGCCCAGGCGCCCGTACCCGATTCACCCGCCATTGAAGCCCAGGCGCAGGCGTTGGTCGCCAAGCTGACGCTGGATCAAAAGATCGAACTCATCGGGGGCGTCGACAGCATGTATACCCACGCCTTGCCGGCCATCGGCCTGCCGCGCTTCAAAATGTCTGACGCCTCGGTGGGGGTGCGTACCTGGGGACCAACAACCGCATATGCGGGCGGGGTGGCCCTTGCCGCCTCTTGGGACACGAAACTGGCGCGCGAGATCGGCGAGGGCCTGGGCCGGGACGCGCGGGCGCGCAGTGTCAACTTCCTGCTCGGTCCGGGCGTGAACATTGCCCGGTCGCCCGTAGCAGGACGCAACTTTGAATACCTGTCCGAGGACCCGTACCTGAATGCCACGCTGGTGGTTCCCTTCATTGAGGGCGTGCAGTCGCAGGGAGTCATCGCCACCGTGAAGCACTACGCGCTCAATGACGAGGAGTTTAACCGGCACGATGCCAGTGCGGACGTTGATGAGCGCACCATGCGCGAAATTTACCTCCCCGCTTTTGAGGCCGCCGTGACCAAAGGGCACGTGGATGCGGTCATGAACTCCTACAACCTTGTCAACAACGTCCACGCCACGCAGAACGATTTTCTCAATCTCAAGCTGTTGAAGGGCGAGTGGGGCTTTCAGGGCGTGTTGATGTCCGACTGGGACGCGACCTACGACGCCGTGGCGGCGGCCAATAACGGCCTCGACCTGGAGATGCCGGGCCCGAAGTTCATGAACGCGAAGAACCTGATCCCGGCTATCAAGAGCGGCCAGGTGAAGGAATCGACCATCGACGACAAGGTCCTGCGGCTTATCCGCACCGAGCTTCGTTATGGATTCACAGCGCGGCCGCAGTTTGATCCCGCCGACTCCACGTATTCGGTTCTCGATCGCGCGGTGGCGCTGAAGGGCTCGCTCGAGAGCATCACGCTGCTGAAGAACGAAGGCCACATCCTTCCCCTCGATCCGGCCAGGGTGAAGACCATCGCAGTGATCGGACCGGATGCATGGCCCGCGGTTCCAGGCGGTGGTGGCTCATCCGAGGCGACCGCCTTTGAACCCGTGAGCATCCTTACCGGCGTCGCCAATCTTCTTGGGCCCGCGGCGCACGTGCTCTATGACCGGGGCCTGCCGGATCTGGGTCAGGTGTGCGACAACACGCACTGGCTGAATGGAGTCAAAGTCGAGACCTTTCCTTCGAAGGACTTCACCGGAACGCCGGCGACCGAGACTCGCGACAATGTCAACGACTTCAAGCCGGACCAATGGGGGCCGGCCGATCCGGCGCCTCGCAGCGTCCGCTACACGGCGGCGTTCAAGGCTGGCGCGGCGGGAAAGTATCTGATCATCGGGGCTGCCTCGGGCGAAGACACGTTCAAGGTCTCCGTGGACGGCAAAAAGACTCTCGATCAGGTCCACGCCGAGGGACAGATTCCGAATTTCACCTCGCTCGACCTGACTGCCGGCCAGACGGTCAACATTCAGGCTGACTATTTGCCCTACTCAGCCGGTTCTCGATTCGGTTTGGGAGTGACCTACGAGCCGGAGTTGGTTTCACAAGAGGCGAAGCACATGGCTTCGCTTGCCGACGTGGTGGTGCTGGCTCTGGGGTTTGACCGGCCAACGGAAGGCGAAGGCCACGATCGTACCTTTACGCTGCCGTGGGGACAGGATGCGCTGGTCGAGGCCATCGCAACGGCCAATCCGCACACTATCGTCACGCTCACCGGCGGAGGCGGCATGGACGTGCGCCGCTGGCTGGATAAGGTACCTGCTCTATTGCACACCTACTATCCGGGACAGGAGGGCGGAACCGCGGTTGCCCAGGTACTCTTCGGCGAACACAATCCCGAGGGTAAACTCCCCGTCAGCTTCGATCGCAGTTGGGAAGACAACCGCTCGGCCAGGTGGTACTACGGCGTTCCGGGAGGCAACACCGTGCTCCACACCATCGGCGAAGACGGCAAGCCTCTCGACTACACCATCGAGCACCTCAAGTACGGCGACAAGCTGATGGTGGGCTACCGCTATTGGACGACTACGGGCAAACATCCCCTGTTCCCGTTCGGATTTGGACTCAGCTACACCACGTTCAGCTTCTCGAATCTGCAGGCGCCGGCAACGATTGACTCGGGCTCGACGGCGACCGTGACCTTCGATGTGACCAACACCGGCAGCGTTGCGGGAGCAGATGTGGCGCAGGTCTACGTTTCCGATCCCTCCGCGAAGACCGATCGTCCGGAACGGGAACTGAAGGGCTTTGAAAAAGTCCTTTTGCAACCGGGCGAGACGAGGCACGTGACGGTCAGCCTGGATGCGCGTGCATTCAGCTACTGGAGCGAGTCGGCGAAAAAATGGACCATCGATCCGGGCAAGTTCGTGGTGCGCGTGGGCGACTCGAGCGAAGACACGCCGCTCGCGGCGGAAGTGACGCTGCAATAGTTAGTCGGACCATTATCACAAAGGCCTCGCACTCGATGCGGGGCCTTTTCCTTGTGCGCAGCTCTAATCCTGAAGACCAGTGCAGTCACTCGTCATGAGCAAGCAACTCCTTCTCCGCATCCGCGAACGAGATGTTGCTCGGCAGCTGATTGAAGTTCGACTTCACGTCGTCTTCCTGCTCGGAGATGTCTTTGAAGAGCAGCGCGTGTCCCTGAATGTGAACGTGCGTCTCGGTGATCTGCCAAGCGCCGCTTTCCATTTGCCGGCGCTCCACATCGAACGAGCCACCGGCCTGCAACTCACCCAGGAATCCGCCGCCGAATTTCACATCGCGAATCAGACGGCCCTTGAGGCTCACGATCCGATGCTCCGCGTCATTGACCTTCATGTCGCCTTCCATCGCCGCAAAGACGCGCGCCTGGTAGGTGGGAGGATGAAATTGGGGATTGGGTTTGAAGTGCAGGGTGGTGTCGCCGTCCCGGCTTCCAAGGTTGGTCCAGATAAACGCGCGGGGTAGGATGTTCAACATCTCGGAGGCTTGCTTGTCGTCGTGCTCGCCGCTCTTGCGCTGTTTGGCCTGGGCGCTTTTGTTCTGGGCAAAGCTCTCCATTGCCTGGCGGGATTGATCTTTCGATACCGGCTGGCCATTTTTTTCGAGCACGCAGGTCAGGTCTCCGTTTGCCGCCTGGGCAACCCACTGTTTCACCTGATTGCCCGGTTTCCGATCCACCTCGTAAAAGAGCCAATGAGAGTGATCGGCGGCATCGGCGGCCAGCTCGGTGCGCACTGCCTGCTCCACGAGCTTTGCGGCGTCCTGCGCGTTTGCCGTTGCGCACATCGCCAGCAGGATCGCCCAGGCAAGCAGGCGCCCGTCGTTGAGCATTGCTCCAAACCTCCCTGAGATTCAAGCGTTGGCGCGATGGGCCAAACGCGGGACTTATGGGGTTTGATGCGCTTCAGCCAAGACGCGAATTATTGCCAGGGCGTTTAGCCTCTCAGCGTCCGCAGTGCCGGATAGAGTTTTCTCCACTGCGCGTAGCCGGCCTTGTAGGCCTTCATGTCCTCCGCGTCGGGCTCGATGCGCTCAGCCACTTCGATGGCCTGGCCGCAGGCTTCGTCGAGATTCTTCCAGTGCCCCGCGCCCACGCCGGCCAGCAGCGCGCAGCCGAATGCCCCGCCCTCTTCGGCGGTGAGCACTTCAACCGAATGGCCGTAGATGCCTGCCTGGATTCTCCGCCACAGTGAGCCGCGCGCTCCCCCGCCGCCCAGCCGGATGCCGCTGACCGGAATTCCCAACGCGCGGAACAGCGCGAATGTATCTTCCAACGAATACGCCACGCCCTCAAGCACAGCGCGAATAAAATGGGCCGCGGTGTGATGCACACCGATGCCGATGAAGGCAGCGCGCACCTCGGGATCGAGATGCGGCGTGCGCTCGCCCAGCAGATAAGGCGCCCACTCAAGTCCATCGCTGCCTGCGTGAATTGTTGAGGCTGCTTCGCTCAGCGCGTCATAACTCTGCCCCGCAAAAAACGTGCTGCGCAGCCAGTTCAGGCTCAGGCCGGCCGACTGCGTGACACCCATTACGTGCCACAAGCCGGGAACAGCATGGCAGAAGGTGTGCAGCCGTCCCTTGGGATCTTTGGTCGGCTCGGCGGTGGCTGCGAATACCACGCCCGACGTGCCGATGGTCGCCGAAACCGAGCCGGGCTGCAGAATTCCCATGCCCACCGCCCCCGCGCCCTGGTCGCCCGCGCCCGCCGCCACGGGTGTCCCCGCTTTCAAGCCGGTGAGCCCGGCGGCCGTCTCGCTGATGCGCGCGCAAATCTCGGGCGACTCGAACACGCGCGGCAGCCAGCTCTCATTGATGCCCGTCGCCTCGGCCATCTCGCGCGACCAGCGCCGGTGCGTCACGTCGAGCAGCAGCGTGCCCGACGCCTCCTGCACGTCGATGGCGAACTCGCCGGTGAGCCGGTAGCGCACATAATCCTTGGGACACATGATGTGCCGGATCTTCGTGAAGGTCTCGGGCTCGTGCTTCTTGACCCACAGCAATTTTGTAAGCGTGAAGTTAGGCAGCGCCGGATTGCAGGTGAGCTCGATCAGCCTTTCGTAGCCGATTTTTTTGGTCAGCCAGTCGCACTCCGGCTGGGTGCGCGTGTCGCACCAGATGAGCGCGGGGCGCAGCACCGCGCCGTTTTCATCGAGCATCACGGCGCCGTGCATCTGTCCGGTAAGGGCGAGGGCGGCAATGGGTTGCTGCGGCTCGGGCGGGGCCGCAAGCACCATCCGGATTGCCTGCCGCGCCGCTCGCCACCAGTCTTCCGGGTCCTGCTCGGCCCAGCCCGGATGCTGGGCGCGAAAGGGAGCATGCTCGCATGACGAGGAGGCAATCAGCTTGCCCGCTCCGTCAACCACCACCGCACGCGTACCCCCCGTGCCCACGTCCATTCCCAGAAACCACATGCTCGTTCGCTCCCCTGCATAAATCGCTTTTCTTTGCGCAGGCAGCATAGCAGCTTCGGCGGCTGGGGGAAAGGCCGGAGGACGATTGGATATTTTATTGCTCGATGGCCTTTTTGCGGTTGCTCCTCCAAATATGAAGGCGTATCATCCCATTATTGGAGGGATTCTGGCTGCCGCTCTTCCCATCCCGCAAATTGCCGGCTACCGATTCGACGTGGCCGCGAACCTCTCCGACGTCGCCGCCCGACAACGGCTCAGCCCGGCTGCGATCAAGGCGTTTCTCCGCATTGCGCAGAAATGGGGGGTCAGGGACATGGCTTCGCGCGAACTGCTCGGCGGCATCTCTTCCGGCTCGTTCTATTCTTTGAAAAAGGGGCCGGCGCGGCGCGTTCTCGACCAGGACGCGCTCACCCGCATCTCGCTGCTGATAGGGATTTTCAAGGCGCTCAACATTCTCTATAGCCAGCGCCTGGCCGACGCCTGGATGACCCTGCCCAACAGCAATCCGATCTTTCGCGGAGCCACGCCGCTCGATTACATTTTGCGCATGGGGTTGCCGGGAATGATCCACCTGCGGCAGCTTCTGGATGCGCGCCGCGGCGCCTGATGCTTCCTCCCTCTCATGATTGCCTGCTGGCCGGCACGCACCGCCTGATTCCATCCATGTACAGTCCCGAAGGCACGGTGCTGGCGCGGCTTACCTCCGACGAAAAGGAACTCGAACAGTTGGTCGAACTGGATGGCGCAACCAACGCCCGCCTGCTTGGCGAGCAGGGACTGCTCCCCGGAATCGGCGTGCACGAACTGCTCTTCGGCGTGCCGTACAGCGAAGTTGTGAATGCATCGTTCACGCACGCGGCGCCCGATGGAGGGCGCTTCAACTCCAGCCGCCGCGGCGCCTGGTACGCGGGTGTGGAACGCGAGACATCGATGGCGGAAGTCGCGTTCCACAAGCAGGAACAACTGAAGGAAATTGACTGGCAGCTTGAAGAAGTTTCCACTTACGACGATTATCTTGCCGACTTTGCGGCGGAGTTTCACGATCTTCGCGGAGATAGGCCGCGCTACCGTAAATTCCTCCGGCCGGAGCCGATTCCTGATTGCTATCGGGAGTCGCAGCAGTTGGCCGCGGAGCTGATCGAGGGCGGCTCGAACGGCGTGGTCTATCCAAGCGTGCGCCGCGCCGGAGGCACCTGCGTAGCCTGCTTCCGGCCGGCCCTCGTCTACCATGTGCGTCGCGCGGCGAGGCTTGAGTTTCGCCTCAGCGCAACGATCGACTTCTCTCCCGGCCAGGTGCGGGAAGTGAAGCATCAATCTTCAAGGCGCTAACTAGCTCCCCGGCAAAGGCGCCGGGCCGGCTTTGCTGCCGGCGTTGAAGATCCTGGGCACGCGCTCAGCTGCGGCGGGCAGGGCAGGAAATGGCGCGTGCGGCTCGGTCTGGTACCAGTAAGCAGTCGAGTAAAAATTGTCGGACCGATGGTTGGCGTGGCCGTGCTCGATGGTGACGCGGATCGATTTCTCGAAGGCGATGGGGCTCTCGATGTGCCAGCGGTAAAGGCAGTAGCGGCCGCCGATGCGCTCCGGGTCAACCACATACGGCGCGCCGTTGTGCATGTAGTCGAAGGCCTGACCGCCGAAGTCCCACGCCCCGTTGTAGTAGTCCTCGGTGCCGGTCCCGTTGATGGTCGGCATCTTATCGCCGTCGATGAAGATCATGTCGTCGCCTTCGCCGAACCAGCCGTTCTGGTTCTGCTCGACAGCATGGGTAAGGCCGACGAAGTGTCCGTGCCCCGCGGCTTCAAGGAAGACGTAATTCTGAGCGCCGTCAAGGTTTTTGTAATCGCCAACGGGCGGGTCCCCATTGGTGGCCCAGTCGTTGCTCCAGCCCTTGCACGGCGCGGCTTGGCGGTATTGCGCATGAAAGCGGCCCAGGTCGGCGGGGATGTTGGGCAGGGTCACGTAATCGACCGCGTAGTAGAGGTTGTCGGTGCGCTGCGAGCCTTCATTAGTGAGCGTGAGGCGGGCGCCGGCGGCAAAGGGCATCTGGAAGTAGGAGTTAAGCGCCTTGACCGGCGCCACCGCGAGCAGCGCCGATTGATAGACGAAGTACTCGCCCAGTCCCAGGCCGAAGAAGTCGCCGATGGGGACCTCGACCGAGGGCGACGACTCGCCATCCCACCAGGCGCGCAGCACCAGGTTTTTCAAGTGCATGGGGTCAGCCGAATTGATGGTGGACCAGATGTGAGTCACGACGCCCGCGCCGGTGAGATCGAGCAGCGTAACGGCCTGGCCACGCTCTACAGGCAAGGCATCCGCATTGCCGCCGGTCCGGTCCCAGCTTGACGAGCGGCCGTTCTTATAGCTGCGCAGGCGGGCCAGGGCGAAGAGCTCTTCCGGCGCGCTCTCGACCGATGCGGCTGCGGTTGGAGCAGCGGTTAGGCCCAGCAGAGCAGCGGCGGAAACTCCGCCGGCCAGCGTGCCGAGCAGGCGGCGGCGGGAACTGATTCCTCGATTGGCGTCGTTGGGGTGCATCTGCCGGGCCTCCGGACCTTTGTGCGTGTTGAATCGATTCTCAGAACCGCAAAAGGGTGACAAGGAATTGTAATCCCGCGCCCCGGTGATCCCTTTTAAGTCCAAAGTCCCGCTCCCGAAGGGCAGTTTTTGCGGCTTGGGTGTGGCCTGTTATGGTCAGTGAGGAAACTGAGTGCAATGAACCCACCGTAGGAACCCGTGGCGATGTGGAAACACTGGCGAATCCGACTGTTGCTGTTTCTGGCTGTTCTCGGCCCCGGATTCATCACCGCCAATGTCGATAACGACTCGGGCGGAATTCTCACCTATTCTCAGGCCGGCGCACAATACGGTTACTCGCTGCTATGGACCATTATTCCCATCACTATCGCGCTGATCGTGGTGCAGGAGATGTGCGCGCGCATGGGCGTGGTCACGGGAAAGGGCTTGAGCGACCTGATTCGCGAAGAGTTCGGGCTGCGCCTCACGTTTGTGCTGATGGTGATGCTGGTGGTGGTCAACTACACCAACGTGGTGACGGAGTTCATCGGCATTGCCGGCTCGCTGCACCTGTTTCATGTGACCAAGTTCATCAGCGTGCCCTTTTGCGCGGCGCTGGTCTGGTTCATGGTGGTCAAGGGCAATTACAAAAGCACGGAAAAAATTTTCCTGGTCGCGTCGCTGGTCTACATCGCCTACATTTTTACCGGCGTGTTGTCGCAGCCCAGCTGGCACGATGCGCTGCTGGACACGGTGAAGCTGCCCGAGCGCAGCGTGTGGAGCGACAAATCTTATATCTACATGGCCATCGGCGTGGTGGGCACCACCATCGCTCCCTGGATGCAGTTTTACCTGCAGTCGTCGATCGTTGAAAAAGGCATTCGCGTAAAGGACTATGCCGCCTCGCGGCTCGACGTAATCGTGGGCAGCCTGTTTACCGACATCGTGGCCTGGTTCATTATCGTGGCCTGCGCGGCCACCCTTTTTGTGCACGGCATGGGCGCCATCCAGGTGGCGGCGGATGCGGCCGAGGCCATGCGCCCCCTGGCCGGTGACTATGCGTTCATCCTGTTTGCCTTCGGGCTGTTCAATGCTTCGCTGTTCGCGGCGTCGATTTTGCCCATCTCGACGGCCTACACGGTATGCGAGGGCATGGGCTTCGAGTCAGGCGTCGACAAGAGCTTTAAAGAAGCGCCGTTCTTCTACTGGCTCTACACGCTGCTGATCGTGGGCGGAGCGCTCACCGTCCTGCTGCTGCCCGACGCGCAACTGATCAACGTGGCGATTCTGTCGCAGGTGCTCAATGGCGTGCTGTTGCCGGTTGTGATCGTCCTGATGCTGCTGCTGATCAACCGCACCGACCTGATGGGCGAGCACCGGAACTCGCGCATCTGGAATTTGATCGCGTGGGGCACCAGCCTGATCGTCATCGGCATGACGCTGGTAATGCTGTGGGGAATGATGCCGGGGCATTGACAGGGGACCTTCCGGCCGGCGGCCTCGAGCTTCCGGGATTTGGACATGCGGGAATAAACCTGTTCCGCCGGCAAGAATTGTCATACTTTCGATTTTGTGTCATGATAAACCATTCGGCTCAACCCGATGGTGAATTGTCATGCATGAAATCCATATCAAAGTCAACGAGAATGGCCGGATCGTGATTCCGGCCGCGCTGAGGGCCGCCCTGGGCATCAAACCCGGCGACGAATTGGTCATGAAGGTCGAGGATGAGGAACTGCGCATCACCACGCTCAAACGGCGCATCGAGCGGGCTCAGAATCGCATTCGAACCTATGTCAAGCCGGGAACCGTTCTGTCTAAAGAGTTGATCGCCGCGCGGCGCGAGGAAGCGAAGAATGGCTAAAGCCGTACTGGACGCATCGGCGATCATGGCCATTCTCAACCGCGAGCCCGGAGCGGAAAAGATGACTCTCGACATTCTCAGCCAATCCGTCAGCAGCGCGGTCAACCTGGCCGAGGTGCAGGCGCTGCTCGTGAATCAGGGCGGCGTTCCCGACGAAGCCTGGGAAGATGCATGCAGCCCGGTGCGGGAAGCTGTTCCCTTCACGGCGGAACAGGCAAAGCTGGCCGGAAGCCTGGTTGCACAGACAAAGACGCTCGGATTGTCGCTGGGCGATCGGGCCTGCCTCTCGCTGGGAATCCAGCTCAAGGCCCCTGTTTACACCGCCGACCGAGCCTGGAAAAAACTGAAAGTCGGCGTTGAAGTGCATCTACTGCGCTGAAGCGAGTCGCGGGCTGCCCCATGGCGTCGACCCGGATCAAGAACCGGACTGCGTCGCCCGTCCCAAAAAGAAACCTCGCGGCCCTAAGAGCCCAAAGAAGAAGTGGACGATGATTTGAAACCGGTCCCTCGCACCTGATCCCCGATCCCTGCCTTTAGAATCGTTGCATGTGCGGAATTGTCGGTTACGTCGGCCCCAAGAAAGTTGTTCCTGTCATCATCGAAGGCCTTCGCCGCCTCGAATACCGCGGCTACGATTCGGCCGGCATCGCTGTCGGCAGCCCGTCCAGTCCCAAGCTTGAGATTCGCCGCGCCCCCGGCAAACTCGTGAACCTCGAAGAGGTCCTCCGCGAACATCCGCTTCACGGCACCTTCGGCATCGGTCACACCCGCTGGGCCACTCACGGCCGTCCCACCGAAGAAAACGCTCACCCCCATCGCGACTGCACCGGCCGCATCGTCGTCGTCCACAACGGCATCGTAGAGAACTATCTTGACCTCAAGCGCGAGCTCATTGCCCAGGGCCACAACTTCGTCACCGAAACCGACACCGAGATCATCGCCCACCTCATCGAGCAGGTGCAGAATGAGGCTGAATCCGAAGGGCGGCCCATCTGTCTGGAAGTAGCAGTCCGCCGCGCCGTCAAGCGTCTCACCGGCGCCTTCGCGCTGGGCGTTCTCTCCGCGCGCGAGCCCGACAAAATCGTCGCCGCCCGCTCCGGCCCGCCTGTGGTTATCGGAGTAGGCGACGGAGAATACTTTGTCGCCTCCGACGTCCCCGGCATCCTTCACCACACCCGCAACATCTACTTCCTCGCCGACGGCGACATGGCAATACTCACTCTTGCCGGTGTCGAACTCACCGACTTCGATGGCCGCCCCATCGAGCGCTCCATCACCCGCATCCTATGGGACCCCATCCAGGCGGAAAAGGGCGGCTACAAGCACTTCATGCTCAAGGAAATCTGGGAGCAGCCGCGCGCCATCCGCGACACCACGCTGGGCCGCGTCTCACTCGATTCCGGCAAGGTCTACCTCGGCGAGATGAAGATCGCGGATGAGGAATTAGCTGGCGCCTCCAGCATCAACATCGCCGCCTGCGGCACCAGCTGGCACGCCGCGCTCACCGGCAAGTACATGATCGAGCGCCTCGCCCGGCTCCCGGTCGACGTTGACTACGCCAGCGAATACCGATATCGCAACCCCATCCCCGACCGCAACGCCCTTGGCCTGCTCATCACCCAGTCCGGGGAGACCGCGGACACACTGGCCGCACAGCGCGAGATGATCGCCCTCGGCTCCAAGACCGTTGCCATCTGCAATGTCGTCGATGCCATGGTGGCCCGCGAGGCCCACGGCGCCATTTACACCCACGCCGGCCCGGAGATCGGCGTCGCATCCACCAAGGCCTTTACCTCCCAGCTCACTGCGCTCTTCCTGCTCGCGCTCAAGCTGGGCCAGCTCCGCGGACGCATCGACACCCCCCGGTCCGTCGAGCTGATCGAGCAGCTAAGCCGCATCCCCGGCAAGATTGAAGAAGTTCTGCGCACGCGTTCCGCCCAATGCGAACAGCTCGCCGCCGGCTTCTCCACCGCGCGCGACTTCCTCTACCTCGGCCGCGGCATCCATTTCCCCATCGCTCTTGAGGGAGCGCTCAAGCTCAAGGAAATTTCCTACATTCACGCCGAGGGCTACCCGGCCGGCGAAATGAAGCACGGCCCCAACGCCCTCATCGACGAAACCCTCCCCGTAGTGGTCCTGGTCTCGCGCGACGAAGCCGATCCCGCATCAAAACTGCGCTACGAGAAAACTCTTTCCAACATCCAGGAAGTCACGGCCCGCTCCGGCCGCGTCATCGCCGTTGCCACTGAAGGCGATACCATCATCGGCGGCCTTGTCGAGCACGTCATCTACATTCCTCCCGCGCCCGAGCTGCTTTCGCCGCTCATCGAGATCGTGCCCCTGCAATTGCTCGCCTACTACATCGCCGTCCGCCGCGGCTGCGATGTAGACCAGCCCCGCAACCTCGCCAAGTCCGTGACCGTCGAATAGCGCGTCTACTTGCCGGAATACTCTCATGGTCGACAAATAGCAAATGAGTGAACTCGGAACCATTCCGGCAACCAGACAACAACAGAAAAAATGAGCGCGAACCGAAAGATGATTGCGCCTGCTTCTACGACTTTCCCAGTCGCAACTTGTTCTCAATCTCCTCGAGCGTTTTTCCTTTGGTTTCAGGCAGGCGCAAATACACAAACAACAAACCCGTCAGGCAAATCCCCGCATAAATCCAGAATGTGCCGGCAGTTCCCATTCGAGCCACGAGCAGCGGAAATGTATACGTGAGCAGAAAGCAGGCGGACCATAAGGCCGTCGTGCTGATGGAAACGCCGACGCTCCTCACCCGGTTGGGAAAAATCTCCGCAATCACCACCCATGTGGCCGGAGCCAAAGTCGATGCATAACAGGCGATGGCCGCAAGGACCAGCACCAGCATCGGTTTCCCTTGCATGTGCAGGCGATAAAGCGCGCCCAGCACCGTGTAGATGAGCACCAGGCCGGTAAAACCCGCGAGCAGAAGAAACCGCCTGCCGTACCTGTCGATGGCGGCCAAGGAGATCAGCGAAAAAACCACATTCACCGTGCCTGTAATGACAATATTGAACAGGATGCCGGAGACCTGGTATCCGGCCGCCGCAAAAACTTCCTGGGCGTAATTGAAGATCACGTTGATGCCGCACCATTGCTGGAATACGGCGAGCGCCACCCCGAGAAGAAGCACCCTCGCCATGCCTTTGGAAGATAGCTCTCGAAACACGGAAGGGCTTGGCTCTGCCTCACTGGATGCGAGAAAATCTTCCAGTACTTGATGTGCGTAGGAGACTCCGCCAAGTCGCTCCAGCACTCGAACCGCCTGCCTGTCGCGGCCTTTTGCCGCCAGCCAACGCGGACTTTCCGGAATCAGAAAGGTTGAAATCAAGAACAGAGTGGATGGCGCCGCGGTGACTGCGAACATCCAGCGCCAGGCCCACTGTCCATTCCAGGAGAGCAGGATCTGCTGCGCTGAAGCGTTCGGAGGTACGGGTCGTGCGATGAGCCAGTTCATCACCTGTGCAAGCAGGATGCCGAAGACGATGGCCAACTGGTTGAGTGAAACCAGCCTGCCTCGCAAATGCGCCGGAGAAATTTCCGCGATATACATGGGCGAGATGCCTGAAGCGAGACCAATCGCGCACCCACCCAGGATTCTCCACTCCACAAAGGCGTAGAAGTGCGCGGCCAGTCCGGTTCCCAGCGACGAAATTGCGAAGACCAAAGCCGACAGCGACAGCATCCGCCTTCTGCCGAAGCGGTTGCTTAAATCTCCGGAAGAAATTGCGCCGGCAAGACAGCCGATCAGCGCGCAGCTCATCGCCCAGCCTTCAATTGCGGGCGCATCGAGGTGAAAGTACAGTTCGTAGAAGGGCTTTGCCCCGCCGATCACGACCCAGTCATATCCAAACAGCAGCCCGCCCAGAGCGCCGGCCGCGGAAAAAAGCCAGACAAAAACGGGGCGGAAGGAACCGGCTCGATCTGCGCTCGGTCCCGGCGGAAGGATATTTGCAATCATGACTCAGGGTATACCTCATCGCCGCGCACTATTTGCGCAGGTAGGCGTCGGTGCCCTGCAGCCAATCCGCGCGCGGCGGGCAGAAGATGTCGAGATCGACGGTGTCTTCAAGGGCCAGGGCGCTGTGCGGCATCTGCGACGGGATGACCAGGACTTCGCCGGAACTGACGACGATTTCGCGGCCATCGATATCGAACTTCAGCGCGCCGTCGAGGACATAGGTGATCTGCTCGTTGTCGTGGCTGTGTGTCGGAACGATGCAGCCCTTGCGCAGAATGATGCGCGCAAGCATGGTGCGGTCGCCGGTAACGAGTTGGCGATCGAGAAGGGGGTTGACGGTTTCGACGAGGTGGTCCGCCAGGCGGACGTACTGGAGTTTGCCGGTGGATTCAGATGTGCTCATGGCTCAAGATCCTCTGGGTAGTGTGCGGGGCGCTGCGCCGTCTCGTGTCAAACGCCGGGAATGCGGCCGCAGGCACGATGAATAGTTTCACACGTTCTTGGGGCGAGTGGCATTCCCCATGGGAAGGCCGGTGTCGTAGTCGAGCTCGCGAGGAAGATAGCCGTCGCTTTCGCGCTGGCGGGTCATGCCCGCGTTCGCCCATGTTTCGGCGAAGTCGGAACGCCAGATGCGGTGACCCCAATAATAGCCGCGGAACGGATCGCGCGAAGTGTTCATCCAATCGAGCAGCCTGTCGTGGAGGCGGTTGCGGAGGTTGGCGTGGTCGGAGGAGTCAATGAGATTGCGCAGTTCGCCCGGATCGGTTTCGAGGTCGTAGAGTTCGTCGGTGGTCATCAGGTGGATGGATAGCTTGTACCTGCCGTCGCAGATGCAGCGGATGGGCTGATACGCGCCGAAGCCGTCGTGATCGACCTCATAGCGGCCCCATTCGATGAAGACTTCGTCGCGGGTTGCTACATGTGGATCAGAGAACGAGGCGAGGACGCTCGTGCCTTCGAGAGTGCGCGGAACCTCGAAGCCCCAGAATTCCATCAGCGTTCCGGCGATATCGATGTGCGAGACGAGGTGGTTGTTGACCGCGCTGGGCGGAGTGTGTCCCGGCCATCGGACGATAAACGGGACGCGGGTGATCTCGTCGTACATGGCGGGGCCTTTGTCTTGCAGGCGATGCGACCCGAGGAAGACGCCGTGATCCGAGGTGTAAATAACCAGGGCGTTGGGAGCGTTCTTTTCGATCTCCGCGAGCAGTCGGCCAATCTCGGCATCGATGAAAACGTGGGAGCCAAAGAACTGTTTGGAGACGATCGGGCGCGGAGCAGCGTGCAGGTTCTTTCCCGCCCAGATGCGCTGCTCGGCGGGTTTGGATTCGAGAGAGTCCTCCTCGTTAGGGCTCGAGGGGAACTGATAATCCGCGTGCGCGTCGGAGAACTCCTTCGGACAGAGACACGGCCCGTGCGGCTCGTCGTAGCAGACCCCGAGCAGGAAGTCGCGGCCTTTCTGATCGGCGAGAAATTGGCATGCGCGATTAGTGACGCGATGACCATAGCACATCTCGGCAGTCCAGGTTGGGTCGTCGCCGGTTTTAGGATCGCGGGAGCGCCTGCGGTCTTCCGGACTCAGTTCCATGAGGTAGTCGCGCATGTCGTACCAGTAAGCCGAATCCCATCCGGCGGGCGCGCGGCCGGTGCCAAAATAATCGGTGCCGTCGATATGCCATTTCCCGATGAGCGCGGTTTCGATGAATCGGTCGTGGAGACGCTGCCCGATGGTATGCACAGTTTCGCCAAGGGGCATGCTGTTTCCCCACACCCCGTTGGTGTGAGGATACAGGCCGGTCCAGAGGGCGGAACGCGCGGGTGAGCACACAGGCTGGCAGTTGTAGGCTTTTTCGAAGCGCATGCCCTCCCGAGCCAGGCGATCGAGGTTGGGAGTTTTGAGGCCGGTGTCTCGATAGCAGTTGAGCATGTCCCGGCGAACGGATTCGCCGACAATAAGCACCACCTGGCGCGGCTCGCGGGTAGACTCTGAGGAGGCGCCGGGCGCGGCGGAGAGCGCGCTGGCCACAACTGCGGATTTGAGAAAGTCTCTGCGCTTCATGGGAAACGAATTTTATGAAACAAATTCTGCGAACAATTCAAGATATCAGTTGAAGGCTATGATCGGGGCTACACTCAATGTTTAAATCTATTCAAGCGATTTCGCGTGGCAAACCTCCGCTTCTCCACTCACCACGCAAAGAAAGGAAATCAACGATGCATTCGAAAGCAAAATGGCCGTTCGCGGTCACTCGGTCCATCGCTGCTCTGGTGCTGATTGCGGCTGTGGCCGCCGGCACTCGCGCCCAGTCGAACACAACAACGCAGCCGGGCGCAGTCACGCACCCGATACTCGTCTTCATGACCGACTTTGGCATCATCGACGACTCAATCGCACTCTGCAAGGGCGTGATGTATGGAATCGACCCTGACCTTCGGCTCGTCGACCTGACGCACGATGTGAAGCCATTCGACATTCTCGAGGGCGCGCGATTTCTGTCCGGAACGGCGCCTTATTATCCGGCCGGCACGGTGTTCGTAGGAGTGGTGGATCCCACGGTCGGCAGCACGCGCAAGGCAATCGTGGCTCGCAGCGGGCGCGGCCAGTTCTTTGTCGTCCCCGACAACGGCTTACTCACTTTAGTCGCAGACCAGGACGGAATCGAGGCTGCGCGGGAGATCACTAATCCGAATTGGATGATCGGCGCGCAGCTGTCATCCACTTTTCATGGCCGTGACATCTTCTCGCCCGTGGGAGCGCATTTGGCGCGTGGCGACGATTGGACGCAAGTCGGCCCCGCGCTTGACGTAGCATCCCTGGTGCGTTTGAAGATCGCCAGGCCCTCATCGGATTCAAAAGGACTCTCGGCCAGCATCATCGGCATCGATGGGCCGTTTGGCAACCTGGTGACGAACGTGTCCAAAGGTGCCTTCTCCGCGCTCGATTATGCGTTGGGCGCGAAAGTTCCAATCGCAATCGATGGCAAGAACTATGAATTCCCTTTTGTGAAAACATTCAGCGATGTGCCAACAGGCTCGCCCTTGCTCTACATCGATTCCCGGGGCCGGCTCGCGCTGGCAGTGAACCAGGGAAACTTCGCTCAACGATTTGCAGTGCACGTCCCGTCGTCACTCTTCATCCAAACGAAAGCCGGAGCGCAGTAGATTGTGCCCCGGGCAATCGCATTTGGATTCGGATTCGGGACCATGAACGGCAGCGCCTTTGAATGGGCACAACTTCAGCCGTGCCAATGGACATGCCCGAGACGGCCTCGGCTTTAGCCGCCCGTGGTGAAAGTCGGGTTTTGAAAGGGCACGGCTTCAGCCGTGCCGTTAATGGCTGATAATAAAAAGAACGGGCTTTAGCCCCCGAGGGACGATTTTCCGCCGTTTCGACTCTCACCACGAGCTGTTGAGCTTCATGGCGGTAACATAAATTACGGAGGCAGGTTCGATGCTCATCGTCCACGTGCATGTCCATGTCAAGCCCGAGTCGGTGGAGGAGTTCAGCCGGGCTACCGTTGAGAACGCCCGCGCCAGTGTTCAGGAGCCAGGTATCGCTCGCTTCGACGTAGTGCGGCAACAGGACGACGCCACGCGGTTTGTATTGATCGAAATCTACCGCGATGCGGAGGCCGCGGCCGCGCATAAGCTCGCCGCTCACTACGCAAAGTGGCGTGACGCGGTCACGCCCATGATGGCTGAGCCGCGCACCAGCGTGAAGTACGACGCCGTCTTCCCCGATTCTCAAGGCTGAAACCATGCGCTTCGAGTTTGCGACTGCAACCCGCATCGTCTTCGGTGAGGGCGCCGCCGCTACTCTGCCCGAATTGGTCCGCAGTTTCGGTGCTCGCCCGTTCGTGGTCAGCGGCTCTTCAGGCGAGCGCGCGGCATGGCTCGTCTCTGCGCTTTCGGCGGAAACCCTCGCCGTCCCTGGCGAGCCCACAGTTGACCTGGTCCGCGACGGCGCCCGGCGCGTGCGGGCGGCCGGCTGCGATGTCGTCGTAGCGCTGGGCGGCGGCAGCGTCATCGACGCCGGAAAAGCGATTGCCTGTGTTGCAACCAACGGCGGCGAGCCGCTCGAGTTTCTTGAAGTGGTGGGGAAGGGGCGTCCCATTGAGAACGCAGCGCTGCCCTTCATTGCAGTCCCGACCACGGCCGGCACCGGCAGCGAGGTCACGCGCAATGCTGTGCTCGCCTCTCCGGAGCATGGCGTCAAGGCGAGCTTGCGAAGTCCAATGATGCTACCGAGAGTAGCTTTGATCGATCCCGAGCTGACCTACGCACTTCCGCCGCCGATAACCGCCAACACCGGCCTTGACGCCCTGACGCAGTTGATCGAGCCCTACGTGAGTTCACGCGCCAACCCGCTTGCCGATGCGCTTTGCGTCGAGGGAATGGGGCGAGCCTCCAGTGCGCTCGCCCGCGTCTATCGCGACGGTGAAGATCGTGACGCCCGATGCGACATGGCGCTCGCGAGCCTCTTCGGAGGCCTGGCGCTGGCCAATGCCGGCCTGGGCGTGGTTCACGGTTTTGCCGCCCCTCTGGGAGGCTCGTGGAACGCGCCGCATGGAGCGCTCTGCGCGGCGCTGCTGCCGTACGGCATGGCCGCCAACATTGCCGCCTTGCAGGCTCGCGCGCCGCTGCACCCGTCACTGGAACGCTATGCCGTCATCGCGCGCCTGCTGACCGGGCGAAAGGATGCCACCCCGGAGAACGGTGTCGAATGGATACGCGCGCTCTGCGCCGAGCTCAATGTCCCTGCACTTCGCACCTGGGGCATCACCCAGGCCGATTTGCCTGCCGTAGTCGAGAAGGCGTCTTGCGCCAGCAGCATGAAGGCCAATCCGATTCCGCTGACGGCCGCGGAGCTGCTGAATGTAGTCTCGGCAGCGTGGTGAGCGCAGGACTCGGCGAATCACCCGCAAAGGCAGCGGCGCACTACGGATAGGTCAAGGAGTCCGATTCAAACGGCGAAGCCGGCAGTCCGTCCGCGTTATAGAGATTGCACTGGGGATTTCCGGCCCATCCGTATCGAACATAGATGGGCGCAGGAACGCTATCGCTCGAAGCTACCACCGTTGCTCCATCGACCCTGGCCTTGGCAGGCACAAATTTGCGGTCGGAACCGGCAACCTCAAAGCCCTGCAAATCGCCTCCCTTGCTGACCAGCTCACTGCCCGCATGGTCAAACAGAATGCGAAGATTGCTTCCTTCCCGCACCGTCTGCCGGTAAAGCGGGCCGGAGTATTCAATCTGTTCTCCATAAGCGATCGCCCGCGCGGCCAGAGCCAGCCTCTTGCCCACGTCCTGCTTGTCGGTCGGATGGATATTAACCGGGTCTCCAATGTCGATGGTGACAGCCAACCCCGTCTGTCTCAAGCTGAGAGTCTGTCTCTCCGCGTTGCGAACTTCCGGCCACATGGAATCCGGCGAAGTGTTCCAATTAGCAATCTGCACAATAAGAAAAGGAAAGTCGCCTACTGCCCATCGGGTGCGCCAGTCACGAATCATCGCCTGGAGCAAGCTGGCATAAAGGGGCGCTCTTTCGGGGTCGGTATTGCTCTCGCCCTGGTACCAGATCACTCCGCGGATCGGAAAGGGTGTGAGCGGCGCAATCATGGCGTTGTACAGCCCACTTGGCTTCTGGGATCGCAATTCCGGATGCCAGGGGTACTTTGGTTCGGGCTTTCCAGCAGCCCTCGCAGCATCGCTCTCTTTCTGCTGCCGGTCCCACTCCAGCAGATCGGCAGACTGCTGGTCAGTCTCTCGGGCCCAGTGGGCAAACAGCGGCATCAGAGAGGCCTCGACCGCTATCGCCCGCATGCTGGTCCATGCCTCGGCCGGCGTGCCTCCCCAGTCGGACTCGATGATTCCCACCGGCACCTTCTGGTCCTGCTCAATCTCTCGTGCGAAGAAATAGGCCACCGCGGAAAAATCTGCCGCGGAATCTGCCGAACATGCCGCCCACGTCTTGGCATGGACGTCTTCAAGCGCATAATCGGACGAGTTCTTTTCCACCTGGAAGAGCCGAATCCGGGGATGATCGGCGCTGCGCAGCTCGGCATCGGCGTTGGCTGCACCCTTGAGCGCAAACTCCATGTTCGACTGTCCGGAGGCAACCCACACGTCGCCGACCAGCACATCGGAGAAGACGATGGAATTTGTTCCCTGGATCTGCATCGCAAACGGGCCGCCCGCGGCGCCCGGCGGCAGCGAAACCTGCCAGCGGCCCAGCTCGTCGGCAGTCGTGTTGCGAACCTCGCCTCGAAAGCGAACTGAAACGGCCTCCCCGGCAGAAGCATTCCCCCACACATGTACCGGCTCATTGCGCTGGAACACCATGTGATCCGCCAGCACCGAGGGAAGCGTCACCTCGCCGAATACCATCACGCTGGAAAGGAGCGCGAAAAGACAAAGAGGAAGGATCGTCAGCGGGAAGTGCTTTTGAGTTCTCATGATTCGGGTATCCATGGTCGGGCTGTGAAAGAGTCACCGGCACATTCCAAGGAAAGCAAGATCAAGCATAGCAGCATCGCTCATCTCGACCGACGCAATGGCCGAAGTGTGACCGCGGCGATCATATGCGTTTTCAATACCACGATGTCGCTGCCAATCCCGAAGAAGCGATCGGCTGCTCCATGTCCGGATTCTGAGACGTGGAAAGCCGCGCCGCCTATTCGCGCGCGGTGATTCCGAGCGCCTTCATCTTCCGGTATAGATGGCTGCGTTCAAGCCCCAGCAACTCGGCTGCGTGGCTGATGTTGTTGCGCGCCTCTTCAATTTTTTTCTGGATGTATTCGCGCTCGTAGGCATCGCGCGCCTGCTGCAGTGTCGAAAACACTTCAGTCGATCGCGCTCCGCCCTTGTGAGTGAGCGGGGGCAGATGCTTGCGCTCAATGCGCAACGCCCGTGGATTGAGGATGAGCACTCGCTCGATCACGTTTTTCAGCTCCCGCACATTCCCCGGCCAGTGGTACTGAGCAAGCGCGGCCAGCGCCTCTTCGCCGATTTCCATGCGCGGCCGGCCATATTGACGCCCGAATTCCGCCAGAAACACATGCGCCAGCGGCGAAATATCCTGCTTCCGCTCCCGGAGCGGGGGAACGAAGAAAGGAACCACGTTCAGCCGGTAAAACAAATCTTCGCGGAAATTTCCCTTGGCGATCTCCTCTTCCAGATCCTTGTTGGTGGAGGCGATCAGCCTGACATCGACGCGAAGCGGCTGCGTGCCTCCAACCGGGGTAAACAGCTGTTCGTCAAGAGCGGCAAGAACCTTGGCCTGCGTCTTCAGGCTCATATCTCCCACTTCATCGAGGAACAAAGTCCCGGAATCGGCCCGTTCCAGCGTGCCGCGCTGCTCGGTTGGGCCGCCGGGCTGCGCGCCGTGCCGGTACCCGAACAGCTCGGCTTCAATATGTGCCTCGGGTATCGCCGCGCAGTTCAACTCGACGAAGACGCGGTCGCGGCGCAGGCTCTCGGCATGGATGGCCCTGGCTATCAATTCCTTCCCCGTCCCCGACTCGCCATAGATGAGCACCCGCCCGTTGGTGGGCGCCATCAGCCTGATCTGCTGGCGCAGCGCTTTCACCGGCACGCTGTCACCGGTAAGCACCGACCCCACGCTGAACTGGCGCTTGAACTCTTCATTCTCCGAGCGCAGCCGGCGCGCCTCCACCGCGTTCTTGAGCACAATAAGAGTGCGCTCCAGCGAGAGCGGCTTCTCAAGAAAGTCGTAGGCGCCCAGCTTGGTGGCCCTGACGGCGGTTTCGATCGTGCCGTGGCCGCTGATAATCACCACCTCGGGTCGGATCTGCTGAGTAAGCCCGCGGATATCGGCGAGCACGTCGAGGCCGTCGCGATCCGGCAGCCAGATATCGAGCAGAACCACATCGAAGGGCGCGTCCTCCAGCATCACTTGAGCTTCGCCCGCGGTGCCCGCGCATGCCACCCCGTAACCTTCTTCCCGCAGAATCTCCTCAAGCGTGTTGCGGATATCGACCTCGTCGTCGACCACCAGGATGTGATTCATGAAGCCAACCCCTTCATCGCGGTCTCCTGGCTGCCCTCAACCGCCGCCTGGGCGGCGGAGTCCATCAGCGGCAGCCGCAGCAGGAAACGCGCTCCCTTCGGCGTATTCGATTCCGCCCGGATCGAACCGCCATGCTCCTGCACGATCTTGGCTGCAATCGAAAGGCCAAGCCCGGTGCCGCGATGCTTGGTGGAATAAAAGGGTAGAAACAGACGCTCGCGAATCTCGTCCGTGAGCCCGTGCCCGGTGTCGGAGACAGTGATCTCAACCGCGGCGCCGTCCTCGGTCACTGAGCTTTGAACCGCTAATACGCGCAGCAGGCTGCCTTGCATGGCTTCGGCGGCGTTGTCAATCAGGTTGGCAAGAGCGCGGCGGATCGCCTCCGGATCGGCCAGCACGGTAGGCAACCCAGCCTCCAGGCTGCGCTTCACCGTGATGCCCTCAAGCCGGCCGGCAAACAATGCCAGAGCCTGCTCCGCCACCTGGTTCAAATCGCAGGCGCGCGGCTGCGGAGCCGGGAACTGCGCCAGGGCCGAGAACTGATCCACCAGCGTGCGCAATGTTCCCACGCAGCCCAGTATCACCTCGCTGCACTTGCGTATCACGTTCGGCGAATCGGCCTGCCGGCGATCCAGATGACGGGCAATGCGCTCGGCCGATAGCGCGATCGGCGTAAGCGGGTTCTTGATTTCGTGGGCCACGCGCTGCGCCACTTCTTTCCACGCCAACTGCCGCTGCGCCCGCAGAAGATCGGTCGTGTCTTCAACCACCAGCACGCTTCCGGCGTGACCGTTTGCCAGCTCAAGACGCGCGCTGGTGATAGCCAGGTGAACGGCGCGGCCGCGCGCAAGGATATCGATTTCAGTTGAAGCCGCTCCCATGCGATGGCTGCGCCGTATCACTCCGGCCAGGTCGTCCACGCATTCGGAAGGCATGATCGACTGGATCCGCTGGCCTGAAAGATCGGCGTCCTGTCGCAGTCCCATCAGTGCGGCGAAGGCGCGATTGGATTGCAGTATCACCCCGGATCCGTCCAGTGTCACAACCCCCGAGGGAATGGTCTCGACAATGGTTTCCAGTTCACGGCGTCGCTCTTCGATGGCCTGGTTGGCGGTGGTCAATTGCGCTGACGAACTCTCGGCCAACTGCCGGCTGGCTTCCAGGTCGGCTGCCATGTGGTTGAATGAGCGAATCAGGTCGCCCATCTCGCCGGTGGCTAAGGCCACCACGCGCTGCTGATATTTGCCGGCCGCAATTTCGTCCATCGCGTCGGCCAGCGCCTCCACCGGCCGCGTGATCTGTTTGGACAGAAACAGTGCCAGCCACACGCTGGAAAAGAATACGAACACGGTAATCAGCAACAGCATCAGGAAGAAAGTGGTGCGCAGCCGGTTGCGCGTCTTGAAGAGCTTCCAATATTCATCCGCGCCGGCCCTGATGTTCATGGCAGTCTGGCTCAGCCCCTGCGGCATCGGCAGCGCCACCACCACTGCCTTGCCCGAGGCGGTGGGAGCCATGCCAAGCGCATACTCCTGTCCCCCCACCTCGATCACCGGCTGATCGTTGCGCTGGGCGGCCAGTAGCAATACTTGAGAGAGCGGCCCGCGAAGCGCGACCGGGGCTCCGCGGACTCCTTCGTCAAGCCACGGAATCAGCTTGGCCTGGCTCGACTCCGGCGGCGACTGAAAACTGCCTATCAGGTCCGAGCCATTGCCGTAGACCATGGCAAAACCGCCCGAGAGCGTGATGCGGTGCGATAACAGCACCTGCTGCATCATCGCCAAACCCTGGTCCGGCGCTCCCGACGCGGCAATCGATTCGGCCTCGACGCGCGCGTTGCCCGTCACATATTCCGCCAGTTGCTGCACCACCCGCGTCGAGTCGCGCAGTTGCGACGTGTTGGGCGAAAACCAGCGGTCGATGGAACGGTTCATGAGTTGAAAGCTGAACATAAACATGAACACCGCCGGCATCAGCGCGATCAGCGTCGCCCCCACCACCATCCTGGTGCGCAGCCGTGCTCCCAGCGCGCTGCTGCTCTGGTCCGCATAAAGCTTCAGGATGTTCCTGAGCAGCAGCATCAGCAGCAGCAGTAACAGCAGAAACACCACGACAGTAAGCGCCGTGAACGCCAGCGTTTCACCCGATGTCTCAGGATTCAGATAGCGAATATTGAAGGCTTGAAGCACCCCAAACAAGCCGAGAATCACCAGCACTCCGGCCAGAAAAAGCACGGATCGGCGTCGGGGATCGCTCCAAAACAACATGCCGCGATTATAGAAGCACCGGGCAAGCAGGAGGGCCTGGTCCCTCGTTCCCTCCACGGTCAGCTCAATCGAGGCGTTTCACCCTCCAACTGTCCGCCGTCAACTGTCGACCGTCAACAGTCCGCTGTCCACTAGATCTCCGAGCAATCCAGCGGGCTCAACATCAGGTTGCCGATGTTCGACACGATCTGGTCGAAGGCGAAGCGCGGATCCGAGGAAAGCTTCTTCCATGCCGGGTCGTTGCGGAACACATCCCACTTGGCTCCCAGCTCCGCCATGTCTCCAAAGCTCAGCATGTAGGTCAGATTCGGCATCCGCGATCCGGCCAGCGTATCGCCGAAAAAGACCGGATGAAAACCGGCATTGAGGAAAATCTCGAACTCCCCGGAGTGGAACATCTCCACCTTGCGCACGTGTTCGCCATTGCTGGGGCTCTCATACGTGCGCAGTTGAAAGATGCGCTTGCCCCCGCTTGCTGTCGACTGCGGCAGCGTCAACTTCGGCCAGCCCGCAAAGGCCTCAAGCAGCGAGATTTCAACTCGTTCAAATGCGGGTGCCGAAGCGGTTGCATTCCAGAAAGGCGCGGCCGCCTGAAGAAAGCCCTCATCCTCGGCAAGCTTCAGGTCAAGCGCGGCAAGCGTCTCTACCGAAGGCGCGGGGATGATCGCGTAGTAGGTCGGCGTCTCCTGCCCGACATCCAGCTTGAGAGCGCCGACAGGCCCCAGACCCATGCGCCTTAGCGCCGGAATGAGCGCGTTCGAAAAGAAGTTCTCGGTCAGCTTCAACTGCGGACCGCTCATCAGGCTGTATCGACGGACCTGGTAGAACTCGCGCGTCTTCACGGTCGCGGGCTGGGCAGCGGCTTCCCCGGTAACGGCCGCAGCCGCGGCGGCGAGCGATGCGGCAAGAAACTGGCGTCGTTCCATGATCCCTCCAAACTTGAAGGATCATTCTAAACAATGGGTGCCAACCATCGGGTGCCCCGCATCTCGATTTTGAGATGTGGGAAGCCACACCTCAGCCGATCACGCTCGCCGCCGCGGTCCATGGCCGGTTCTGGCTCTCCGCGACCCCGCGATAGGTCAGCACGCCCATCCATGTGTTCAACCCTTCCGCCAGGCCCGCATCCTGCTTCAGCGCCTCGCGCGCTCCCAGGTTTGCCAGCCGCATCAGGTAGGGAAAGGTCGAGTTGGTCAGAGCCAGAGTTGAAGTGTGCGGGACCGCGCCGGGCATGTTCGTCACGCAATAGTGAACCACGCCATCCACCGTGTAGCTGGGCTTGGAGTGCGAGGTCGGCCGCGCTGTCTCGACGCATCCGCCCTGGTCGATGGCCACGTCCACAATCACCGCGCCCTTCTTCATCCGCGAAACCATCGCGCGCGTTACCAGCCGCGGCGCCGTCGCTCCCGGAATCAGCACCCCGCCGATCACCAGGTCCGCCTCGCGCGTGACCAGCGCAATGTTGTAGCTGTTTGAAGCCAGCGTGTAGAGCCGCCCGCCGAAGATGTCTTCCAGTTCGCGAAGCCGGTTCAGATTCACATCGATCAGCGTGGTCTTCGCCCCGAAGCCGAGAGCAATCCGGGCCGCGTTGGTGCCTACGATCCCGCCACCCAGAATCGTGACCTGTGCCGGCGGCACTCCCGGCACTCCGCCCAGCAAAATACCGCGGCCCCCGCGCTCTTTCTCCAGATAACTTGCGCCCACCTGCACGCTCATCCGCCCCGCCACTTCGCTCATCGGCGTCAGCAGCGGCAGCGTTCCGCGCCCATCCCTCACCGTCTCGTAGGCAATGCCGATCACCTTCGATTCGAGAAGCTTCTCGGTCAACCCGGGAAGCGGCGCCAGGTGAAGATAGGTGAACAGGACCAGCCCCTCGCGGAAAAACACATACTCGCTGTCAATGGGCTCTTTGACCTTGACCACCATCTCGGCCTTGCCCCACACCCAGCCCGCTTCGCCCACCATTTCAGCGCCTGCATTTTGGTACTCCTCGTCGGGAAACCCCGACTGCGCCCCGGCCTGGGTCTCCACCAGCACGGTGTGCCCGGCCTCGGTGAGGGATTTCACTCCCGCGGGCGTCACGCCGACCCGCGCCTCGTTGTCCTTGATCTCCTTGGGAACACCGATGATCATATTCCGCTCCTTTCCGGGTCCTGCTCCCGGGTCGTCTGACGAACCGCTTTCTACGCCATCTGCTCGCGCGCGTCCTTCCAAAGATCGATCTCCGCATCCTCCGCGTAACCATCAATCTCCCGCAACTCCCTCTCCGTGAACTCGAGCTTCTTCACGGCGTCCAGCGAGTCGTCAAGCTGCTCCACATTGCGCGCTCCAATCAACGCCGTGGTCACGCGCCGGTCGCGCAGCACCCACGCAATCGCCATCTGCGCCAGGGTCTGCCCGCGTCCTGCGGCAATCTCGTTGAGCGCCCGCACCCGCTTCAGATTTTCGTCGCTCAAAAACTCCTTTAGAAGCGATGAATTCTGCGCCGTAGCCCGCGAGTTCTCCGGCAGTCCTTTCAGATACTTTTTCGTCAAGAGGCCCTGCGCCAGCGGCGAAAAAGCAATGCATCCCACCCCCAGCTCGTCCAGCGTGGCCAGCAGCCCCCGCTCAATCCAGCGGTTCAGCATCGAGTACGAAGGCTGATGAATCAGCAGCGGCACGCCCAGGCTCTTCAAAATCCGCGCCGCCTCCCGGGTCCGCTCCGGGCTGTACGACGAGATGCCCGCATAGAACGCCTTCCCCTGTTGGACGGCGGTGGCCAGCGCGCCCATCGTCTCTTCCAGCGGGCAATTCTCCCACGGCCGATGCGCGTAAAAAATGTCTACATAGTCCAGCCCCATGCGCTTCAGGCTGTCGTCGAGCGACGCCAGCAGGTACTTGCGCGACCCGCCGATGCCATAAGGCCCCGGCCACATATCCCACCCCGCCTTGGTTGAAATGACCAGCTCGTTGCGCAGGCCGGCTGAGTGCTTGCGGACGCCAAAGTCTTTGCGCAGAATCGTGCCGAAGTTCTCCTCGGCCGAGCCGTAGGGAGGGCCATAATTATTGGCCAGATCGAAGTGGGTGACGCCGCGATCGAAGGCGCGGCGGATGGTGGCTCGGCCAGTCTCGAAAACATCGGCGCCGCCAAAGTTTTGCCACAGGCCCAGCGAGATGGGCGGCAGCGCCAGGCCAGAGCTGCCGCAACGGCGAAAAATGGCGTGATCGTAGCGGGAGGCATCGGGGGCGTAGGCGGTTTCCATGGTGGGCTCCTCAACGGAAAAACTGCACCTATGAGTATCCCACCCGCGCCCCGAGTCATCATCTGGACTTTGGATTGCAAAATCTGAATTTTCGTAAATTTTCTCCCGCGGAGGCAATCCAAAAGGAAAGTTGCAGCGTACAGGCTGTAACGAGCGGGCAATTCCCTGAGCGTGTTTCTATTTGCCCCCGTGGCCAGGTTTGTCCCGTTCCCCAACCCGCCGAAATCAATCAGGAGAGCCCTATGTCAAGAATCAAGACCGCAGTGGGACTCACAGTGAGTCTGCTGCTTGCCCTTCCGCCAGGCGCATTTGCATCGAGTCACCGCGAAGCACCTGTCACGGCCCTCGATCACACCGCCGACATCACCGACTTTTACGCGTTCGTCAGCTACGATCACCCCGATCGCGTGACCTTCATTCTCAATGTGGATCCGTTTCTGCAGCCCAGCAACGGACCGAACTACTTCCCCTTCGACCCCTCGGTCGTGTATGAGATCAAAATCGACAACGATCATGATGCGCGGCCTGACGTCACCTTGCAGTTCCGCTTCCAGACTCACATCCTCGATGCCGGCCTCCCGGTTGGCTTTGCGGGAGCGGGCAACGGAGTGGACGCGCCGGCAAACTCGCCGGCTCCCGTCGCACCCGGAACACCGATCGTGCCCCCCGCCATCACTTCACTCACCGGTCCTGGCGCCGCCGGCCTGAGCCTGCAACAGACGTTCTCGGTCGACATGATCAAGGGCGACCGCCGCATCGCTCTGAAGAACACCACCGGCAGCCCGCTGATCGCGGTGCCCAGTAACGTGGGTCCGCGCACCATGCCGGACTACGATGCCTTGGCCGCGCAGGGCATTTACAGCCTGGAAGGGCGGGACGGCGCTTCCGATATCCGCGTCTTTGCCGGAACTGTCGCTGACCCCTTCTTCATCGACCTGGGCGCCACCTTTGATAGCCTCAACTACCGAGCCGGCACTGGCGTTGAAGCTCTCACCGCTGCGCAGGACGGTGACGATCAGCTCAATTCGGCTCCGGATTCGGTGGCCGGATTCAACGTCAATACCATAGCCATCGAGGTCCCCATTAAACTGTTGACCAGCGATGGCGCAATCCATCCCGCCACCGATCCGAAGGGAACCATCGGAGTCTGGGCCACCACTTCCAGGCCGGAAATCACCATTCGCCAATCCCCCTACCCCGGCCAGGAATTTGGCCGTCTTGCCCAGATCCAGCGCTTCGGCAATCCTTTGATCAACGAACTGGTCATTGGCACCGGCAGCAAGGACTACTGGAGCATGTCGGAACCGGTGCACGATTCCCAGTTCGCCTCGTTCGATCTCGATCCCTTGATTGCCAGGGTGTTCAACGCCGTGTATGGGTTCAAGATCCCCACTCCACCCCGCACCGACCTGCTGCCGCTGGTGACCTATGCGGCGCCGATTGCGCCCGCGGGCACACCGGCGGGGCCGATCGCCGACCTGATGCGGCTGAACACCGGGGTGCCTCCTACCCCGATGGCGCAGCGCAAGCGGCTGGGTCTTATAGCCGGCGATCCGGCCGGGTATCCCAATGGCCGCCGTCTCACCGACGATGTCGTCGATATTACGGAGCGGGTTGCCATTGGCGGCATTCTTACCTCGGGCTTCAATGTGGCGCCCAACAACCTGCTCGGTGACGGCGTTAACGCACCCGACGTACCCCCGCAGGAGACGTTCCCGTATGTGCACTTCGCATACAGCGGACGCGACAGCCGTCACATCAGCCCCGGCGATCCAACCGGCTGCGGAGACCAGCCCAACTCGCTCAGCTCTCAGAACTCGGACGCAGCGCCGGCAAACCAGGGTGGCCCTTCACCCTGCCCCGTCGACTGACTCTCGTCAACACTCGGGAATGACCGCCAGGTCGCATCGACATAACCCGGTTCTTTGCGCGGAGCCCATCTCCGCGCAAAGAACCTGTCTCGAATTGAAGGGTGGGATCGTCATGAAGTTTCTCCACATTGCGCTATCGATTCTGGGTGTCATCCTCTCCGGCCCGGCGTTTGCCGGGCAAGCGCCTGGGCCTGTTGCCGATCCGCATGCCCCGGCTAGCGAGACGGTCTCGCAGGATGACAGCCCCGCGCAGCAGCGAATCGCGTCGGCTCAGCTTCAAATTAAGGCCAATCCTCAAAAAGTGCAGGCCTACAACGAACTGGCGATCGGCTTCCTGCGCCGTGCCCGCGAGACCGCGGATCCAAATTACTTGAACGACGCCGGCACGGCTCTCGCTCAGGGCTTGAAATTGGATGCGGAAGACTTCCAATTGCAGAAGACCCAGGTAGCCCTGATGCTGAGCCGTCATCAATTTGTTCAGGCCAGGGACCGGGCAATGGCTCTCAATCGGCGCACTCCCGACGACGTGATGACCTATGGATACATGGCCGAGGCAAACATCGCGCTGGGCAACTATGAGGAGGCAGAGACAAATGCGCAATGGATGATGAATATGCGTCCCAACAATACTCCCGCGCTGCTGCTAGGGGCCACGCTGCGAATGCTCTTCGGCGATGCGCATGGAGCCATTGAGTTTCTCAACCGGGCCTACTCGCAGACGTCTCCCGCCGAGGTGGAAGACCTGGCGTGGATTGCCAACCGGATTGCTTCGATTCAAACTGATTCAGGCGAGGCAAATGAAGCGGAGCAGACTCTGCGCCAGGCTGAGCAGTTGTTCCCTCGTTATCCCTACAGTGTGGAAAATCTGGCGCGTCTCTGCATGGAAGAGAATCGCGCCGAGGATGCGGTTCGGCACTGGAAACAGGCCGTTCTGATTGATCGCGATCCGGCCACGCTTTATGAGCTCGCGAAAGCTCAGGAGGCGGCGGGACACTCCACGGAATCACGTGAAACCTATGCCGAGTTTGCGCGCCGCGCCGGCGATCCAGGCAGCTCGACCGATGCGTCACGGATCGACCTGATCCTGATGGACGCCGCAGGCCCCGTCACTGCACCCGAGGCCTTGAGACTTGCCGAAAAGGAGATCGCGGTCCACCAGGATGTATGGACGCTCGATGCCTATGCCTGGGCTCTCTATGCCAATATGAGGTTCCAGGAAGCGGACGCCGCTGAACAGAAAGCCATGGCGGTTGGCATCCGAAACGCGCGGATCTTCGATCATGCCGGCCACATCGCGCAGAAGCTGAACCGCGGCGCCGACGCTGCCAGGTACTTCAAACTTTCAGTGCAGTCGAACGCCGCGTCGGAGTTCGCCGCCGACGCTCTAAAGTCGGCAAGCCTCGCAGTGGAGACAAAAGGCCGCGAGCCGGCCACTTCCGCTGTCGCGCCTCCGGCAGACCTGTCGCATGCAGCAGCGCCGCAATCTTCTCTGGCTGCGGCGAGCGAGCCCGTTCGCGCGGTGGCGTCGATCGATGTTCAACCAACCGGCATGGCTCCCGCATTCGCCGCTGTACCCGAGGCTCTCCTCACGCCTCAACCAACCGGCACGAGCCGCGCAATCCACAACGCGCAAGCTGCCGTTGCCCGTAATCCGAAAGACGCCGCTGCCTATGCCGGCCTGGGCGCTGCCTACTTCCAGCTTGCCCGGGAAACCGGCGATGTCGCCAATTATCAACTGGCAGAGGAGTCCCTCACGCGCTCTCTCGACCTGGATTCCGCGGACTTCTCGGCAGATACGGCGTTGGGCACTATCTCCGAGGTATGCATGGGAGAGCATCGGTTCGCCGAAGCGCTCGGTTACGCGCAGAAAGCGCTGTCGCTGGGGACCGGCGATGTCACCCCCTTCGCCATTGTGGGCGACGCCTATGCGGATATGGGCGAGTACGACAAAGCCGCATCCGCCTACAGCCGGCTTACGCCGCACGATATGACGCTGGCTCCGCGGGCAGCCTACGCGCGCGACAGCCGCCTCTCCTATCTCAAGTTCATGGCCGGTGACACGCCAGCGGCCATCGGCCTGATGAAAACCGCCGTAACCGAAGGAGTCGAGGCGCAACTCCCCAGCGAGAATCTCGCCTGGCTCTATTACGAGTTGGGTGAATACGAAACGCAGGCCGGCGACGCAGCCGCAGCCGACGCGGCTTACCTTGCCGCGCTGCGTGCGCATCCGGGCGATTACCGTGCCCTCGCAGCCCTGGCAAGGTTGAGAGCCAATCATGGCCGCTTTGCCGAGGCCATTGTGCTCTATCAAAAAGCAATTGCCGTCGTGCCTATGCCCATCTTCATTGCCGAGCTTGGCGACCTCTATGCAAAATCCGGAGACCAGTCGGACGCGCACAAGCAATATGCGCTGGTTGAATACATAGGACTGCTGGGGCACATCAATCAAGTGCTGCACAACCGCGATCTGGCCCTCTTCTACGCCGACCACAATATGAAACTCGCCGAGGCGCTCGATCTGGCGCGGAAGGAGCTTGAGGTCCGGCATGACATTTACACATGGGATGCGCTTGCCTGGGCTCTCTACAAGAACGGCAAACTCGCGGAAGCTGCAAAGGCCAGCGAGAAAGCCACGCGGTTTGGAACCCGGGACTCCCTGCTTCTGTTTCACGCCGGAATGATTGCCAAAGGACTTGGACAACAGGAGCTGGCGCAAACCGAATTGAAAGAAGCGCTCCGGATCAACCCTCATTTCCATCTTGCCTACGCCGGCGCCGCAAAGCAGCAACTTGACTCGATCGATGCCCAAGCCGAACTGAAGGAAGGCTCCGATGAACATGCCCGGTGAAAGACTCTGCAAGCTCTTTTCGCTCCTTCTGCTGCTCGGCGCGTGCCGCCTGGCTCACGCCCATCCCATGGGTAACTTCAGCGTGAATCACTACTCCAAAATCACTCTCGAGAGTGACCGGGTTCACGTTGATTACTTCATCGACCTGGCCGAGATTCCCACTTACCAGGAGCTTCAGCAGGCGAATATTCCCACCACCGCCATCGATCCCAACTCCGCGGCGGTGATTGGTTACGTGGCTGCGCGGGGCGGGGAACTGGGGCATGGGCTCGCTCTCGATTTGGATGGCAAGCCGGCTGCGCTTCGCCTGGTCTCCAGTGGAGTGATCTTCCCTCCCGGCGCGGGCGGCCTTCCCACCATGAAGATGGGCTTTGTGTACGAAGCATCGTACCCATCGGCCTCATCGGCTGCGGACCGGCGCAATGTCAGCCTCCGATATGCGGACAACAATTACCCCGGGCATACGGGATGGAAGGAGATCGTTGCGCGTGCGTCTGCCGGTTCGCTGCTGCGCAGTTCGGTCCCGGCCACAGACCGCAGCGGGGAATTGAGTAATTATCCGGTCGATCTGTTGACCAGCCCGCCGCAGGTTCTTGAAGCATCCCTTGCGGTCGCGCTGCCGCCTCTGCCCTCAGCAGCCGCAGTCAGTCAGCCGTTGCGCTTATCGGATGAGGCAAGGGCATCATCGCCCGAGCGGGCGGCCAGGCCGAATCATGCCAATGGCAACTCAGGCGCTGCGCGGAAGCACGCTGCCGCTCAAGCCGCAGCTCCCCATGGATCTCCGCAACCGGAATCTGCCGCCTCGAGCATTGTGCATCTCCAGGCTAATCGCCAGCGGACCCCGCGCAGCAAATTTACCGAGCTGATTCAGTCCGAACATCTGAGCCTGTGGTTCCTTTTCACTGCTGCGCTCATTGCCCTCGGTCTGGGCGGCCTGCATGCGTTGGAGCCCGGTCATGGAAAGACCATTGTTGCCGCCTACCTTGTCGGTTCCCGGGGAACAGCGCGTCATGCGGTCCTGCTTGGAATGATCGTAACCGTGTCGCACACCACCGGCGTCTTCGCTCTGGGAGCCGTAACACTCTACGCTTCACGCTACATTGTGCCCGAGCAACTCTATCCCTGGATCGGCGCGCTCTCCGGGGTCACTATCGCCGGGCTCGGCTGCTATATGTTTCTCCGCCGCCTGAGCGGCACGGCAACCGATCACTCTCACGCCCCCGGCGAGTCCCACGGTCACTCGATTTTCTGGAAGTCTCCGGCGGACGCGCCAAAGATGAGCGATGCGGCCCGAAGCAATGTAATCCCGGCACAATCGGTCAGCATGACGCAGTTGATTACGTTGGGAATCACTGGAGGAATCATCCCATGCCCGGCTGCGCTGATCGTTCTGTTGAGTGCGCTCGCGCTGCACAGAATCGGACTGGGCTTTTTCCTGATCGTGACTTTCAGCATCGGGCTCGCCGGCGTTCTGATCGCATTTGGACTGGCGATGGTTTACGCGCGGCGATTCATGACTCGACTTCGGATCGATGGCCCGCTCACCAGGCGCTGGCTTCCTGTCGCGTCCTCCGCATTCATCACCGTGCTCGGCCTGATCCTCACAGTGCAAGCCCTGTCATCCGTGCATCTCGACGTGCACGCGATCTCCAAGGAAAAACTGGGCCCGATCTTGTTCGTGACCATTCTCGGGCTGATTCTTGGAATGCGGCATTCAACCGATGCCGATCACGTCGTTGCTGTTTCCACCATTGTCAGCAGGCAGAAGAGCATCCGCAGCGCCGCATTCATCGGATCCGTGTGGGGATTGGGTCATACCATAACAATCTTCATCGTTGGCTCGCTGATCATCCTGTTCGGGGTCGAGATTCCACCCCGCCTCGGCCTCTCCATGGAGTTCAGCGTGGCCGTCATGCTCGTCCTGCTCGGCGTTCTCAACCTTACCGGCGTCATGCAGAAGGCGACAAGCTACTTCACGCCGCCGATCGCCGTGCGGACTGACATACCCATAGCCGCACAGTCAAACAGCGGCAGAACGAAAATGGAAAGATGGATGGACAATTCGATTGGCCGATTCGGCTGGTATCAATGTCTGAGACCCTTGGTCATTGGTCTGGTCCACGGACTCGCCGGCTCCGCGGCCGTGGCGCTCCTGGTCCTCTCCACCATTCACAACCCTGTCTGGGCAACGGGCTATCTGCTTATCTTTGGAGCTGGAACCATGATCGGAATGATGTGCATGACGACCGCCATGGCCGTGCCACTCACCTACGCTGGGAATCGATTCGCCCACATGGGACAGTATCTTGGCGCGGTCTCGGGCATGGTGAGCCTCTGTTTCGGCTCTTTCCTGGTCTATCAGTTGGGCTTTCTCCGAGGACTCTTCACCAGCCACCCTCAATGGGTGCCAAGATAGCACCGTCGTTATTCACAATCTAAATAGGTAGCCGCTGCTCGATCACGACAAGAATCTGCTGCCTCCTCGCCGCTGGCGCGGGTGGCGCTTGCGCAATCAGCGTCCAAAAATAGGAAACGCCAGGGACCGCGGTCCCTGGCGCCTCATATCTTGGTGATCTCGAAGATCAGCCAACGATTGCATCCTGCGGCCAGACTCGGGTTGAACTCGCGGCTTGCGCCGTTTGCTCCACCGTCCGTCTAGGCTGGCAATTAAAACCCTCGGCTTGCGCCGAACATCGCATCCGCCAGCCATGCCTTCCGTGTAGCTTAGGACTTGCGCCCGCCGCCACGCTTCAGGCTTCGCCCTTGGTATAACCTCCAGCTCGCGCCGGATGTTACGCCTCGAGCTATGCCCCTGATATAACCTTCGGCTTGCGCCGGAGATCATATCTACCAGTTCCACCTTCGCGCCAAATTTCGGCTCGCGCCAAATATTCGTTGCTCCGGTTTCTCCGGCATGCATAACCCTCGGCTCACGCCTCAAGTTACACCTGCCGGCCAGACTCGACTCGAGAAGCTCGCGGCTTGCGCCGCTTGCAACCCCTCCGGTCCAGAATGGCGACCAACCATCGACCTTGATTGAAAGTTACATCTCCAGCTCGCCAACAATATAGCCGCCGGCTTTCACCGGAGGTTATACGTTTCGGCATCGCCAGCGGCCAGGCACCCGGCTTTCACCGGAAGCTCGACCTCTGACTAAGTTGGCGACCAGCCCCTTCTTCTCGCCGGATATTGCACCGTTGACTTGCGCCCCCGGCCAACTTCCCGCTCCAATCAGGCTCTGAGTCCTTCAGCCCCACCGGCGGCCGGCACTCGATTTGCATCGAAGCCTGACACCTTTGGCTCGGCTGACGATCCCCTTTCAACTCACCGAAAGTCGTGTCTTCCATCTTCGCCGGCTTAGTAGGCATAGGGCTTGCGCCCATCGCTTTTCTTCCGGCTACTCTGTCGGGCATAACTCCCGACTTTCATCGGATGTTATACCCTCCGCCCGGCTTACTTAATCCGGCTTCCGGCTTTCGCCGTTCCCCTTCTCTTCAGCCTGGGCTGGCGACTAATCCTCGGCTTCCATCGGATGTTGCTTCGTTCGGCTTGCGCCGGCGATCAACTCCCGACTTCCCTCGAAGCTTGAGTCCTTCAGCTTAATCTCCCGATTAACCTCCGGCTTTCGCCGGCTGCCAACCCTTCAACGAAGCCGTCGACCAACTCCCGATTACCTTCGCGGTCATCAGTTGAATGAGACATTACGTCCGTTCAATCTGTGGATGCAAGTGCAAATCTTGACGAATCCTGTGGATATCACCATTGTTAGTGCAATATGAACAGCATGTTGAAAGTTAGTGCAAATTAGGCGGATTTCCGGCGCTTATGACTCGCAGATGTCATGGTTTCGCCCTGGAGATGAGCGTGCTGAAGGAGAGGATTGGCTTAGTTGCCGACTTGGACCGTACGATAAACGGCGACGACTTCTTGGCTGCACTGCTCAGGATGGCAGGCAGGAGCGGAGAGGTGCCGAGTCCTCTACGCCGGCACCAGGCCTTTGGCGAGCATGGCTCTTATCCCCCTCAGCGCCTGCCGGGTGCGTTCTTCGTTTTCGATCAGGGCGAACCGGACGTGGTTGTCGCCGTAGTCCCCGAACCCTATCCCCGGGGAGACGGCCACCTTGGCCTCATTCAGCAGCAGCTTGGAAAACTCCAGAGACCCCATGTGACTGTATTGCTCGGGAATCTTGGCCCAGACGAACATGGTGGCCTTGGGCAGCGCCACCTGCCATCCGGCTTTGTTGAGGCCTTCCACCAGCACGTTGCGGCGGCTGCGGTAGTTCTCGCAGATCTCGAGGACGCACTCCTGCGGGCCCTCCAAAGCCGCAATCGAAGCGACCTGGATGGGGGTGAACGTGCCGTAGTCGAAGTAGCTCTTGAGCCGTGCCAGGGCGGAGACCAGCACCGGGTTGCCGACCATGAAGCCCACTCGCCAGCCCGGCATGTTGTAGCTCTTGGAAAGGGTGAAGAACTCCACGGCGACTTCCTTGGCGCCGGGAACTTCGAGCACCGAGGGCGGCTTGTAGCCGTCGAAGGCGATGTCCGCGTAGGCCAGGTCCTGGATGAGATGAAAGCCATACTGGTGGGCCAGTTCGACGAGCCGTGCCAGGAAGGGAAGCTCCACGCACTCGGTGGTCGGGTTGGAGGGGAAGTTGACGATCAGAGCCTTGGGGCGCGGGACCATGCGCGGAATGAGGTCCTCAAGCTGAGCGAGAAACTTCTCCTGGTCGTGCACCGGCACGCTCACCACGTGAGCCCCGGCGATCACCGGGCCGTAGATGTGAATGGGGTAGCTGGGATTGGGCACCAGCACCGTGTCGCGCGAGTCGAGAATGGCCAGGCAGAGGTGGGCGATGCCCTCCTTTGAGCCGATGGTGACGATGGCTTCCGTCTCCGGATCGAGATCCACGTCATAGCGGGTCTTGTACCAGTTGCACACCGCCTTGCGCAGGCGCGGCAGGCCGCGCGAGACGGAATAGCGGTGGGTGACCGGCTTGAGGACCGCTTCGACGAGCTTGTCGACAATGTGCTTCGGCGTGGCGCCGTCGGGGTTGCCCATGCCGAAGTCGATGATGTCTTCTCCGCGGCGGCGGGCGGAGACCTTCATTTCGCCGGTGATGTTGAAGACATAAGGCGGCAAGCGCTGGATTCGACTGAACTCTTCCATGATCTCTCCAGTCTACTCGGTTCGGGAACAGAGGGACTAAGAGACTCTGGTCCATTCCAGGCCGGGCGCCCCCCCCTCAGGGAGCGGGGGCCTTCAGGCCCGGTCAGCGAAACTCATCCACGGGCAGAGCGAAAAAGAGCTCCGACCCAATACACCGCCCCACCGGCCCACCCGCCGCCCCTCACCAAGCGCGCCGCCATCCTCCCGATAAGGCAACGAAACCCCGCCGGACCCCTGCCGACTTTCCAGAACCTATCCATATTCGACGAGTGACTTGGCGGAGATGATGCGCTCACCGCTATCGCCCAGGTAGGCCATGAGAACCTTTGAACCTGGCCCGTCTGCCGGGATTATTCCTGAGTTGTACCGAGATGAGCATTCGATGCGGAATTTAGCGCCATCGTGACCATGCATAACGATGGCCCGTAGACAGTGAATGGATCGAGTACATATAATGCCCCGATCTCCTCGAGTCGGAACCAGGACTTGAAACGACACCGCCGACGATAGCGAAAGAACAAACGGGGGCGAAATGAAGTCAACTGTGCGTCTAAACACTTGGGTTGTTCTGCTTGCCGTCGGAACCATCGGGTTCCTTCTGATGGCCCTGATATCCGAATTAGAAAAACAGCCAACAACTGGGCTATGGCTCGATTGCTACGAGATCCTGAAGGAACTCGGCAAGGCGGCGTTTATCGGCACAAGTGCTGGCGTAGCCATCAAACGGCTCTTGCCATTAGCCGAGGAAAACCGGGAAATCGCTCCAACCGGGATTGACGCGGTGTATGCGAGCAGACCGAAAACACTGCCGGTGTTTCTCCAGGCGGTCAAGAATCGCCGAATCAAGAATATCTCGATGATAGGAATATCACTGCGTGAATTCCTATTTCCGGCGAATCTACACGAGGTTTGGCAGGCTATTGGCGAGCGTCTGAAGGAGGAGCAGAAGGCGAAAGTACCAGAAAAGGATCGCCTCAAGGTGCGGCTCCTGCTCTTGGATCCGACCTGCACGGAAGGAGACTTCAGATCTCAAATTGAGAGAGGGCTCCCGAATAGACTGGATGAGGACGTTCCCCAGAGTGTACTAACCGTAGTCGCCCTCTGTAATGAGCTTGATTCAGAAGGCAGCCCGCCCCATGAGATTGCGAAGTTTGGATCGGTTGTTGAAGCTCGCCTTTATCAACACGGATCATTTGCGTTTCAGTTCATAACCGACGAGTTCGCAATCGTGGAGCAGTATACGTACCATCGCCGGTTAGGCGGCGGCACGATGCCCTTACTGCAATACAAGCGCTTCAGTGAGGCATATGAGCAGCTCGCTCATGGATACGACATTACTTGGGAAGCGGCATCGCCCGCACCCAAGGACCTGCCGAAAGTTGGACTGGGGAAGCCACTCCGTGAGAGTCACCTGACACGCATTTACCGTCAAGATGATAGAGGCCATCTCACCGAGCGTGAGAAGTGCGTCCTCAGCACTCGCGGGCCAGGTGAAATCGTGGCCATTCAGGCGTTGACCGGGAAGTTTTATATGCAGCGGATCATCGATCAGGTCGAAACAGCCGTATCTCGGGGAGGTCGAGGCGCCAAAATCCGCTTCTTAGTTATCAACCCGCTTAGTCGGGGCGCCATTCTCCGCGTCGTCGCAGACAGCAATCCGATCGAAAACATCGGAACCGCGCTTCGCCAATGGACATGGGAAAGGCATAAGGAGTCAACTCTGTACCGAGATGTTGAATACGCAATCCAACGAGTGCAATCCGCGGGCCGGGACATCGAGATACGACTGAGTGCGGCCGAACTTCCTTGCGCGATGCTCCTATCGCGCGACTCCATTTTTGTTGAGCCATACGCATACGGGCGCAGTAGGCTCTATCGATCGGGAGCGGTGCTTGGTGGTGAATATGCTGTCTTTGAGCACGAACGACGCACACCGATCGTGAACTCCGAAGACAAGATCCTTCAGTCCGCGTTCGAAGTGCTTTGGGACTCATACAGCATGTCTAAAGATGCGTTTCTGAAAAAAGCCACTCAGGCCGAACAAACTTTTACAGCGGAACTGGCTGCCCTGCTATCCCAAACCGACGAGGAACCCAATGAGCGTTCGCTATCAATGGTGATATTGGCCGCGGGGTTTGGCACTAGCTTTTCCGCGGAAGCAGATCGGATCCCTGAGTTTCGCGGCAAACCGAAGGGACTACAGCTGGTAGGCGATAAGCCAGTGCTCGAATGGATGCTTGAATGCGCCAAGGAGATTCCCGAGATTCAAAGGATCGTTATCGTGACGAATGAGGAACATATTGACCAATACGAGAACTGGTTATCGAGAACGCCTGAACCCAGCTATCGATTAATAATCAAAATCATCTCAGATGGGAGTCGATCCAATGAGGACAGGCGGGGAGCGGTCGGATCCCTGCATTTTGCCATTACCCGGGAGGATATAAAAGGAAACGTGTTGGTTGTCGGGGCGGACAACTTCTTTATGGGCAGTTTTAAAGAAATGGTGAAGGCATTCTTCGAGAAGAAAGTCGGAATCGTTCTAACGCACGATGAAGGATCGACAGACCGAATCGCAGGACGCCTCGGAGTGGTCACCCAGGATCTACGCGGACAAATCATCGATTTTGAAGAAAAACCCCAGAATCCGAAGAGCACGATTGCCAGCACGCTTTGTTACGCACTTACAGAAGAAAACGTCCGCCATCTCAGGGGATCTGTTCGCGGGGGATTCTCCCCGCTTGGCGCGGGTGAGTTTATTAAGCTCCTCGTGAAAGAGGATCAGAAGTTAGAGGCGTTTCGGTTCCCAGGAAGCTGGCAGAGCATAAAGACCCTTCCTGACTTACTGAGTATTCGTGAATATTTTGAACGCTCCGAGGAACAAAGCAAAGGGAAGCGCTCGGCCATTGTGAATGTCTAGATGTTCGCGAGTCCGACCGTCAGATAGATCCTTCTCGGCTGACCGGTCGCGGGGAACAATGGCGGGTGGCCACGATCTCGACGACGAAACCAAACCCCGATGAGGGCACCCCCGGTGCCTCGCCTTTGGGCGCCGGGGCAATGCGAAGGAGAGTCGCAAATGCCTGGCAGGCCCGGTGACAGGGATAACGTAGGATTTCTTTCGCACATTTAATTTGAGTAGTGGGCAGGTTGGGATAACGTAGGATTTCTTTCGCACATTTAATTTGAGTAGTGGGCAGGTTGGCTGGTACAAGCAGGAGGAGTGAGACCTCCGAGGCGTGTGCGATGGAGCCAAGTAA